>VTLG01010876.1_pt1 | contig 148284 bp, 168 predicted proteins | sample 4694571 | NCBI WGS metagenome assembly VTLG01 (sample SAMN12604809, study PRJNA352737) | marine metagenome | biome: ENVO:00000447; feature: ENVO:00000209|ENVO:00000569|ENVO:01000036; material: ENVO:00002151; isolation source: viral sequences binned using virsorter ... | reverse complement strand
GTACATCATCTGGTATACATGCATGGCATAATCATTATTACAAAAGGAGAATTCGCGTTGGAAAAAATGAGGCCATCTACCAGTACTTATTGGAAACATTACCAGAACTTGTTGAAGATGAAAAATTCGGGCCTGGGGCTGTCATCACAATTCCAGTACAAGCTCCTACACGGGCTAAGATCAGAACAGAAAAGGTTGAAGAATTCCTTAATAGAGTTAAATACTTTACAAACAACTGGGTTAAGCCAGGGCATCAATATGGAATGAACACTCATAATGTTTCTGCAACAGTTTCTATCCAAGAGAAGGATTGGAATGAGGTTCGGGAATGGCTATGGGACAATCAAGATTCTTTTAATGGTTTGTCATTTTTGCCATATGATACTGGTACATATGTACAAGCTCCATTTGAAGATATAGATGAAACTGAATATCAAAAATTCTCAACATATGTAAAGGAAATCAATCTTGAAAATGTGTTGGAAATGGATGACAATACAAATTTACAGGGAGAATTAGCATGTTCTGGTGGGGCATGTGAAATCGTATAATGTTTGAGGGTGATGTGGTTAAATTATTGGTATGGTGTACTATATTGACTTTTTGTGCATTTCAGTGGTTTTGTGCAATTGTAGGTTTTAAAGAAATAATTAGTTGGATAGGGGGATAAAATGCCAGTATATTATAACGATTTAGATGCTATGAGAGAATTTATAGAAGGTAGGATAGATGAAAATACTAGTATAGTTGTTGATACTTCATATTTCCTAACATGGTTGTATGCAGATGATTCTTACAAGACGGTAAGTGGATTTGCTGAATATACTACTTTGATGTCAGAAATTAAAGAAGCCTTTCCTAATGTCAAGAATGAAGCTGCTCTGGCAACGGTAACAGAAGTATTTGTTTCAAGGGAAAGGGAATGGCTTGGAAATTGGGCAGAATATATAAAGTCTAGCCCTATAAAAGTTAATAGAGAGTTGATGTTAGATTATGATCCATCTTTACCTGATTGTTAGTTTATTTACAGCTGTTACTTATGAAATCAATGACAGGGGCTATGAGTATTATAGCCCCATTTCGGATAATAATCTTTTCAGGCCTTTGGGTTGGACTAAGCCAAATAGGGCCCCAAGATATGAATTGATTGCAACTATAATTAGTGAAGATTATACAAAAGCTTATATAAAGGAAGTGAGATATGGTAGAGATTATTTTGTTGGCGTCGGTGACAACGTTGGTAGTAGTGTTGTTGAGGAAATTCATCGAGGGATGGTTCGGTTAGATGGGGAAGAAATTAAGGGAGACACTTTTGGATTTATTAACACGGCAGGCAGGAAAAGAGCCAATACCAGAAAGGGCAAAGGTGCATCCACCAGTAGTGGAACTGGCACTAAAGTCACTAAAAATGAAAAAGAGGATACAAGAGTACGACAAAGAACTCGTAGATTAGAAGGTAGAATGAGAGGTGGTGGCCAATGGCAAGCACAGATAGAACAGTTTCAGAACGCATCCCCCGAAGAAAGGCAGAAGATGATACAGGAATTCCGTCAGAGAATGGGGAATCGGCGAGGGAGAGGCGATTAAGAAAAAAGGCAGAAGGTGAAGTTAGTATGGAAGTATTGGAAGAGCAGAATGAGCAAGCAATAAATGAGGAACTTTTGAAGTTGATTATGTATAGAAGTCAACGAAAGTGGTATTCAACCATATCCATAATTGCAATTTTTGCGATGATTTTGGTACTGATGATGACGTTTGTTGCATTGGGTAAGGATATCAGTGAAGGTTGGAAAGAAGTGCTTTTGGTATTAATTGGAGCATTTGTTGGGAGTTGGTCAAAAGTGATTGACTTCTGGTTCAACAATGCAGAACAGGATAATACTTTACTGGAGAACGCTAGTGATTAAAGGTCTTTTTATCATGGTGTGGTTGATATTAGTTGCATGTATAATATTAATCGGCTGTGACTTTGCAGAAAGTCAATTGGTCAAGGAACAAGCAATAACGTTTGAACAAGAAATAGCATACAGACAAAGAAAGGAATTAGAGTTAGAAGGAAAAATACGGAAAGCAAATGAGCGGATTGAGAAACTAGAGGCCCAATTACAGTGTAAAGAAGTGACGGAGAAGAAGAAAGAAAAGGGGGTAAATTGAACGAGGAAAATAATAAAAAGTTGGGAATTTTAGAGACACAATTGAAACAAGTTTCAAATTATTATATACCCCCAGATAAGGAAAGTACTTCTGTTACGCCTGGTACTACTAATGAAGTTCAGAGACAATGGAAAGAAAAGCGAATGGGAGAAATAAAAAAAGAGATAGAGAAGTTAAAAGGTAAATAGGAGAGGGAGAGGAAGAAAAAAAATTGGAAAGTTTATTATTGATTGGGTTTTTTATGGCAGCATATGCAGTTGTTGCAAATGACAGTATTCAAACATTAGGAACATTTATTTCATCTAATAAGAAAAGAGAATGGTATCATTTATGGTTATGGTTCGGTGGAATAATGGTTGTAACGGCAACTGTTGGTTGGTTTCTAAATGATGGAGATTTGTCATGGGGTAGGTTGAAGTATATACCATATCCAGATGTTTTTAGATACAAATATCTACTCGCTCCAGTGTGTTTATTGGTATTGACCAGAGTTGGCGTACCAGTATCAACAACATTGTTTACATTGACAACATTTGCTTCAACGCCTACCATCATGAAGATGGTCAAAAAGTCTGTTACAGGATATGTGGTTGCTAGTGTGGTTGCATTTATCCTATGGACTTTGGTTGCAAAACATGTTAAAAGGCATAAGGATTGGTGGAATAATGTTCCACCGATATGGGGTAAGCTACAAGTAGTTTCTACTTCATTTTTATGGATTACTTGGTTGATGCACGATACAGCAAATGAATGTGTATTCTTACCAAGGGATATTTCAGTTTCAATGTTGATAATGTATTTGACAACTGCCTTTTCATTATTGGGTTTTATCTTCTATATAAGAGGCGGGAAAATCCAAGAGGTAGTGCAGAGGAAGTCAGATGTTATCAATTTGAAGCAGGTTACAATAATAGATTTCGTTTATGGGATTCTATTATTCACGTTTAAGGTAGTCAATCCGATACCGATGAGTACGACATGGCTGTTTGTTGGTATGTTGGCTGGTCGTGAAATTGCAATGACTCAAGTTCTCAAAAAGAAACAGCGTGAGAGTTTTGTTGGAGTTGGTTGGGATTTCGTTAGATTAGTCATTGGATTGGTGATTAGTGTGGGGGTCGCTATTTACTTACCATGATGAAATATTTTGTTATGATTTTGATGTTGACATGCAGTTGTGATGAGTGGGAAATGATCGCAACTCAAGTTGAGGTACTTCCCGGCCAAGCAGAAGGAAAATATCGTGTACTACAAGGTGATTATAGTGAAGACGTACAGATACGAAATACGGATGCAACCCGATTGCGTGGTACGGTTCGGATATTGGAAGGTGCGTATTTGCGAATAGAAAATGGTTCAGTTATCTATGGTGAATATGAAACTGTTGGGAAATTAATTATTGAAAAGGGTGCTTTTTGTATTGGTGAGGCTACAATGGAAACCCCAATTCGATTTACAAGTGATCAAGTAAAAAGACCAGATATTGGTGATTGGAAAGGGATTGAGTTGCATGGTCTTACACGTTTGGAAAATATTATAATTGAATATGCAGAAGTAGGGATAAAGGTAACAAATCGAAGCGTAAGGGTATATAATGGTTTTTTCAGAATGAACAAAAAGGAATGTGGTGGTCTTGATGAAGGTATATGGCGAAGATGAGGCATTTGATAAATAGATATGTTGTACTGGGTGCTGATTTATTATATTTATTGGAAAATTTTTTTGTCGGAAATCAGGTTACTGATAATACGTTTACTACAGTCGTTTGATTAGGGGGTGATCTAATGTCTAGGTTGGATGTGTTAAACGAAGCAAGAACTAAGAAAAAAAGAGTCGGGGTATTGGCTTTGGGGCAATATAATGAATGTGAGGTCAAAAGAATCTGGTGGGATGATGCTGATGATATGGTAGATTTTTTTATACCAGAGACTAAAAAAGAATGGAGAGTTGGAAATAGTTCAATAACACAGGTTAGGGTGCTTTAAAACTTAAATGTGATGTGAATTATAAATAGTAATAAGGAATACTAATTATGTATACATTATATAAATATTTAAAATTACGATACTTTTTATTATTCATTTGGTATAAATATTGGTTAGCTTTGAGTATTACTTTATTTTTACATTGGATTGTGATAAGAGTTGTATGGGAGATTATAAAATGAACCAAGAACAATTGCATGAGAAGGTTTTGTATCCAGTTACTAGAGTACGGACTGCAAAAGCTGGTGGTAGTGGAGTAGTCGTATATAGTAAAGAAGATCCTGATAAGCCAGGACAATTTATAAATGTTGTTTTGACTTGCGAGCACGTCATTTCAGATGCAGTTACAGTTAAATCTGAATGGGATTCCCTATTAAAACGAGAAATAAAAAAGGATGTATCTGAAGAAGTTACTGTTGAGGTTTTTGACTATATAGGTTCAAAAATAGCTTCTGCAAACAGTACTCAAGCCGAAATCATTGCATATGACAAGAATCATGATCTTGCCGCAGTTAGACTTACCAACATCAAGCCTTTAGAATTTGTTTCCAACATCTATCCAGAAGGCGGTATTGAAGATCTAAAACTATTTGATGAAGTCTGGACTAGTGGTTGTAGTCTATTGCACGATCCATTTGCAAATAAGGGTGAGTTAACCTACCTACGAGAGATGATAGACCAAAAAGCATATTTGATGTATAATGCACCGTCTATATTCGGTAATTCTGGCGGTGGATTGTTTCATGGTGAAAAGGGAGAATTACTAGGACTATGTTCTCGTATTACCAATATTCAATTGGGATTTGGTATTGATGTTATGACATGGATGGGCTTTAGTACGCATCCCGATAGAATCTATGAATTTATAGAACATCAAGAACTCCAATTTATCTATGATGATAATGACAATTATCATGATGCTATGGAAAGAAGAAATAAGAAGCAAAAACAATCATTACGTCATTTGTTCCTAGAGGACAAAGGGGCAGATAAAGTACCAGAACCACCTGAGTCTAAAGGTGGAAAACGTCACGATTAAGGATGAAATAATGCAAACTTTTAATGAATTCTACAAAAGGGCTAATCTAACAGAAGAATTGGCAACTCTTACGGTAGATCCTAAACAATTTCCAAATGTTGGCCCTTTGCCAAAGAAGATCGGTGGCCTTTTTCTCAAAAAGGGTTATCGTGATGGAACTAGGTCTGATGATGTAGTAAAGGCATCACCAAAGAATATATCTGCAGATATACTCAAACCTTCGCAGAGTGAAATTTTCTTGGGTAAATCATTAGGTATGGCTGTTGGTGGAATGGCTGGTGGAAATTTGGATGCTATCATCTCACAAGATAATCACATTCTTGATGGTCATCATAGATGGGCGGCAACCATGTTTGCAAATCCCAGTGCCAAAGTAGGTGGAGTTCAAGTACAGAAAAAAATTGGGGATTTGATTCCAGTTTTACGTTCTGTAGGGGATGCATTAGGTAATGAAAGACGCGGGGTTCCTGCTGGTGGTGATATTAGTATATACAAGGCCAAATTCCAAGATGTACTAGAGGCACTCAAAACTGGAAAAAATATGGATTCCAAGTTCTACAACAAAGAAAAGTCAATTGCTTGGTTGGAAAAAATAGGCGAGAAAGAACTTGAAGCCAGATTCAATACGTTACAAAGTATTAAACCCCCAACAGGTGCACCTCCGCGAACTGATATGCCAGTTATTGATGCAGACAAAGGTCAAGTCAAATTGGTTTCGGATCTACTGGTAACGGGTAAAATTGACATAAACAAACCTTACGCCAAAAAGGGATAAAGTGAAAACATTCAGACAACATTCTGAAGATGAAGAAGCCCCAGAAGATGAAAAGCCCAAAAGGGATTATAAGCGAGAGTACGAGAAATTTCAATCTTCAACCAAGATGAAAAAGTATCGTGCAGAACTAAATCGCTATAATCGCCAGAAGGGTACTTATGGTAATGGTGACAAACTTGATGCATCTCACAAAGATGGAAAAATAGTCGGCTTCGAGGATCAATCTAAAAACAGAGGACGCCGAGAGAAAAGTAGGTTAAAGAAAAAATGAAAACATTTAAGTCGTATTTAGTTGAAGAAACTTTAAAAACCGATAAGTTTGTATTTCATATAAACAGTCACTTTCCCATAAGTTCCAAGATGCTTCAGCGTGTACAAGGTCATGCCAATAAGCCTATGTATGCGGCTCACATAACAGATCCCAATGGAGCTGAAAAACTGCTTAGAATACAGAATAGTGCAAAGCAGATTTCAGTGATGACCGATCCTAGAGATCAAGTACGCTCTATGATATCTGGTGGAGTTGCAACCAGAGGTGGCGTGCTTATGGTATTACATGGGTATCCAGTGTTATCATCAGATGCAGATCTTTGGACTAAATTGGATACTCAAGGGCGTAGGTGGATTAGTCTATCAAAATTGTATTATCAGACCAGTAGAACCAACAATCCAGAGATGCACAGACGCACGTTAAAGCACATCATGCTTGACGCTCACAGGTTGAAATTTAAGATCGTTGAGGATGTGATTAAAAGGTTTGCAAGTAGAGATGAAGGCGTGGAAAATCTCAGATTGAGTTATGAAGAGCCTCAAAAAGGACTTCCAAAAAGTTTCAAAGAATATGGTGCAGTTTCTGATTTCCAAGAAGGAGTTGTCGATGGTGTAGAAACCCCATTTACTAATGCAATTTGGAAACATTTACATTATGGTGTAGGTGAGATGATAGGTAGAAGCTTTAGAGCAATTCCAATATCTAAAACTACCAAAGGGTATATTATTCGTAGTTGGTATGATGGAGTAGAGAAGATCATGAAAAGAGGTGGTCTTGAAATGTTGGAAGGGATGCTTTCTGATGTGGGAGAGGACTATGGTGCATGGGATGAGATTTCAATGAATCAGTTTGAAGTATTGATGATGGGCGTTACCAATGAACAAATAGCACATAGTATTGAAGATTTAGGACAACGAAGTAGTATACCAGTTGACCATATATGGGCTGGTGCAGAAGAGGGAACAGGTTGGGTAGATGATCTATTGACAGGAAGGTTGAATGTTTATTATGCACAGATCCAACAACAAACACCTAATGCAATACGACTACTGGTAGAATCCAGAACTGAGATGCCAACAGGGCCAGATCTTGGTGGAGATCCAGTTTATCTGATGGAATTTTTGTCTGCTGGAAAGGTTAGTGATGATGGTTATTTAAAGGATATAATGTTTCCATATGCTGGTGGAATCTACAAAGTTCCATATTGGGAAGTTTCTGGTAAAACTTCAGATTATGCTCCATATGTAGATTGTCCAGAAATAGGTGATTCGTTCAGATCAGGAGATTTAGTCAATCCATTGATGTATGATGAGTTGAATATCCAAGATGGAGATTATATAAATTCCCATCGCTCAAATGGTTACAATCCAGCAAATAGTGTGTTGGTTGATGGTCTTGCAGTATTTGCTGATTTATGTGCAGGTGTTCATACAACCGACTTTGCAGGAGAACATCTTGATTGGGATTGGACTGAAAATACTGGTTCTATGAGAGGTAGAACTGCAGCTGGAGTTGCAGTTGGTATCATTTTTGGTATTTTTGGTAGTGATGATGGTTGGAAGATAGCACAGAGGGCAGCTGAAAAGATGATAGAACACTATGACAGATTTCCACAAGTACCAGTACAATACTTAGAATAGGGGTAGCAAATGAAATCTTTTAAGGAATATTTAACAGAAGCAGGTTTTACAGCAAGTCAACTCAAGAGATTGAGGGCCGAGTATGGTAAGATTGATAGAATAGATCCAACTAGTAAAGGTTATGCAAAGATGGATGCTTTTTTAGAGAAAATGAGCATTGAGGATCTGGAGAAAATAATTGATGCCAAGATAAAATTTGTCTCAAGTCTTGCCCTAGCTAAAGTAGTCCGAAAGAAGCGTGGGATAAAATGAAGTCATTCAAGCAATACCTAACTGAAGGTAGCGATACTCCTGTCAATGAAATAATCTTTGAGAGTGATGATGCTGATGTTCTTATTCCATTATCGCAGACTATATGGGAAAGGCTTACAGGTGAAAAGAAGGACAAATATGCTGTTCATATTACAGATTTAGAAGGACTTGATAGCCTCAAGAGAATTTCTGGCAGTAAAAAGGGCATTCCATCAATGACTGATACCAGCGATAAGGTAATTAATTCCTTTGTGCAAACTCAATGGGGAGTATTGACAGAAGGTGGATTTTGGGTTGTCTTGAAGGGAAAGCCTGTTGTCGAATTGGGTATGGATTATGGTACTTGGAGAGATACTCAGGGTAGAAGATGGGTTGATATTACATTCAAGATGGATAGATTTGGAGATTTGCAACACAATATGATAACAGGATTTAGGGATTTGCGTGAGAAGATATATGCAGATGTCATTGAAGCACAGGATGACAATCCAGAGTTGCAGAAGAAAATGGGTTCATTTGATCCCGAAGATCCAGACCGCTGGAGATCAGATAATGTATGGAATTTCAATCATATTGGCGGTGCGAATAATGCTGGTACTCCAAAGGAAAAGGCTCTTGCTATAAAGATGTTTATTGACGGGGCAGAGAAGCTTGTTAAAGAGAATTTACGAGACATACAAATCATGATTACAACCCCTAGTAGTATGAGATATCATGCAGATTGGGATGAAATAATAATGACCAAATTCAAGATTGATAGAATTGTGATAGAGAAGCGTCAGATTGATCGTATGGTTGATACTGATGTCAATAAGATAGCTAGGAAGTATAGAGCAGCAGTATTTGTTGCAGATGGGTCAAATAACGATGCCATTGTTTCTGTAATAAAAAAGCAAGCATTCGACTATGTAAGGTCTAAAAACAAATGAAAAACTTTAAAGATTTCCTATTAAAAGAAAGTGCACAGTCTTGGTCTGTTAAAGATCTTATCTTTGGTGAGGTTGCAAGAACCTATGTTCATATACCATTATCGCTCCCTATGTGGAAGCGTATAACAGAAATAAAGAATATGTATGGGGTACACTCAACTACTGTAAATGGTATGGAGAAATTGGCAAAGTTGCAAGGGAGTTCTGCACAGATATCCACTGTTGATTGGGCATCAAAATATGGTATAGAAACACTAGCATCTGGCGTTGCAACAGATGGTGGTGCAGTTGCACTTATTAAGGGTTTGGCCGTATTTGAAGCTGACGAGGACGTTTATAGTTATCAGGACAATCAGGGCCGTAGGTGGATTGAGATTATGAATTTCAAGGATACATTCCCCACCATAGGCGTTGAGATTGACAAGATAAAGCTTAAGATTATCAATAGATTAGAGCCAGAACTTTCAAAATTGTGGAAAAAGGAATATGGTAAGCCATTAACTCAAGGTTCGTTTCCTGATTTGGCAAGGTTTGGTAGTACTTCAAACAAAGCAATTAGGATGTTTTTTGATGAGATTGAAAGGTTTCTTAAAAAGACTTCTACTCAAGGTAAGATGAAAAATGCATTTAGAATGAAAAGTGCAGAAGATTCATCTGTGACCGATTGGAATGAGAATATCATAACCAAATTTAAGATAGAAAATGTTATATTTAGTAAAAAGAGATTAGCAGTCAGGTTCAAGGATGTAGACATGGGCGGGGAATATAGTGTGAGTGATGTACTTGCAAACTTATTTCCAGATGATCCAACAGCAACAGATAGAGAACCATTTGGCCCATTTATAGAAAAGTTCCGCAAGAAAGTTGGTTCAGTAACACTTACATCGCATGATGATTTTGAAACACGCATTAAGGAATTAGTAGATACTGCTAATGTGATGAATAAGAGGTCAAAATGATAGGGTTCAAGGAATTCATTAATGAGGTACTCAAAAAGGTTGATGGGAGATGGGCACTTGTATCAAAAATCAATGGTAAGCCATTGCAATATTGGGATCACAAGCCATCAGAAGAAGAAGTAAACAAGGTTGAGCGACGAATACAATATTTCAAACATATGAGGAAAAAGAAATGAAAACGTTAAAGGAATTTCAGCAGGGACTATTAGAGGTATATACCAAAAAGTTTGTAAAGAAGTTGGTAGATGATCCCAGCGTAGATTCAAAAGAGCAAGATGAAATTATTTCAACTGTTATTGTAGGGAAGCATGATAGTGTAAATGGTGAAATAGAAGTGGAATTGTCCAAGAAAGGATCTTTTGAAAAATTTAATGTAGAAGGAACCATTTCCGGCAAGTCCATTAAAAAGACCAAAATTGGTTTGAAAGAAGTATTGAAATTTATTGACAAGATAGAAAGTTAGTATAAATAATTGTGATATGGATTATGGTCATTGGATAACTGAGATTGATTTCGAGCCGAGTGAATGGTTTGGATTTGTATATGAGATTACTCATGTAGAAACTGGGCGTTCATATATTGGCAGAAAGCAATTTAATTTTACCAATAGAAAAAGGGTAAAGGGTAGAAAAAATCGAAAGAAGGTGATCAAAGAATCTGATTGGAAAACTTACACAGGATCGTGTAAGGAATTAAATGAAGAAATTACAGAAGTTGGTAAAGAGAAGTACAAATTTGTCATTACCAAATTATGTAAAACCAAGCGTGAATTGGGGTATACTGAAACCGAATTGCAAATAAAGAATGATGTCTTGACATCAAAGTTTCCTGATGGTAACAGGAAATATTACAATTCAAATATAATGAATAGATGGTTCGCTGAAAAGGAGTAGATATGAAAATCGACATTAGCAAGTTAGATCTGGAACAACTAGATGGAGATAGTTTTGAAAGGGCAAAATCCAAGAGCAAGATTAAGAAGTTCAGTGGTAAAACTGAACGCAATCGTAAAGAGTTAAATTGGAAAAAGGCCCGCAGACATCACAGTCGCAATAGATGAGATTCAGACCGAAGAAACTTGTTAAGAAGTTGGGTAAAACTGGTGCCAAGGTTGCAATGAGTGCGGCACCAATACCCATACCAGATTCGATCAAAGATACGATTACTGGTGAAGTTGATAAGATTGGTGAAGTGTTAGAAACAGTAAAAAATATTGAGGAGCAATTAGAGGTACTAATTGAACTTTTAGAATTAGCAACTGAATAAGGAGTGATTACATAATGACTGGCTTGGGTAGTAAGATATTAGATGCATCCAAGAGAGAATATCAAGGGCAACTAGCAAAGACATTTGCAAACTTGGAAGTTCTTCTTAATAATCCTGTTGGGATCGGAGAACATACCGATATAGTTGGGGAAGTACAAACCTGTATTGAAAAGATTCATGATCTTGAAGGATGTATTCAAGTCATAGAGAGTATAGAAAAGCAAGTAAAGCAGTCTCATGCTTCATTAAATTAATCGAAAACGGACGAAATACCCAATCATAACGGTTGGGTATTTTTTTATGGAGAAATAAACTATGCTGATGACCATGTTAGTTTGTATAGTGTTGGGTCTTTCAATGGGATCTTTAGTGGGATTCTTAGTCATATGGGCCCAAAAAAAGTGAAAATGGAGTAATAAGTGATGTTTGCGGTTATGGTAGTTTGTATAGTGTTGGGTCTTTCAATGGGTTCTTTAGTTGAATCCTTGTGTTGGTTCTTGGTTGTATGGGCTCAAAAAAAAGTTGAAAAAAAGTGAAATTAGACTAAACCTTTTGGGTTTTATTTCGTCTAATATAGTAGATACAGAAAACAAAGGAGAGTTGCAAAATGGCGACAAAAGAAGAAAGTGGAATTCCAGAAGAAGTGGAGAATGGGTCTAGCTATGAGTTGAGTCTTTATATCAGCAATATGGTATTGAGAGGTGAACTTGAATCTGTGAAAAAAGAAAATGAAGAATTGAAAAAAAAGTTAGAGAAAAGTGCAAAAAGCCCTTGACATACCCATAGAAATATGGTATAATAGCAGTAACAAGTTGAGAGAGGAAGATAGATAACAAATGGAAAACAATCAAAAAGAGCTTTCAGAAAAGTGTCTCGATGAAATATACATAGAAACTATTTTGGATAATATAGATGATGATTATGAAGAAATATTTTTTACTTTTGATGATTCTGAAATTGAAAATAATTGCAATTAGCCCTTGACAACCATAGTAAAATATGGTATAATAGCAATAACAAGTTGAGAAGGATTATATTATGAAATTGGAACAGTTGATTAAAGAGTTGCAGAAGTTAGAAAGCAAATATGGCACAGATGTAAATGTAGAATTCAACATTGAAGCAGATGCATGGGGATATGAAGAAGATGCAGTTGCATATGAAATAGACCAAACTCATGGTTGGGATGATAGCAAAAATCAAAAATGGGTCAACATCTACTTGAGGTAATACGATATGGAAAGAAGTAGAGCAGAACTTAGGCGGCAAGAGCAACTAAAGAAGTACAGTAAAAAGAAGATTGAATGTGAACAATTGTGGGATTTTCACCATCACAATGAAATGCAACGATTTTTCAATGAAAATGGAATTCATACTACTGAGTTAAAAAAAAGATTTTTTAGTAAAAAAAAGTGCAATAAGCCCTTGACAACCCTATAAAAATATGGTATAATAGCAGTATTGAATCAGTTGAGAAGCAGTTTTAAACTATAAATTATGAGAGGTATTTGATTGAATCCTAAGCAAATTGAGTTTGTTCGTAAAATTTACAATGAAGTTAATAAAGAAGTAGTTTCTAAAAAGGAATTAGAGGCCGCAAAGGCCAAATTAAAAGATGAACTTCCTTTATCCAGTAGTCGTTTTATTGAAGATGGCTATAAAGTGACGGGTAAGCGTGGTCACTATCGTCTACCAATAGAGGCTATTGGAGTTGAAACGGATTCAGTAGAAATCTCTCAAACCTCTGTCAAGGGGAAAGTTGAACCTAAGGCAGAAGTAGAGGTTGAAGAAATTGTTTCCAACGCGTTCAATTTCATTCCTACCAAAGATTCCAATTATGTTGCATGGGGTCATCATCGCGACATCGAAGCGATCCTAAAGTCCAACATTTTTTATCCTGTTTTCCTTACTGGTCTATCTGGTAATGGTAAAACCTTTATGGTTGAACAGATAGGTGCGAAACTCAAGCGTGAAGTCATTCGAGTCAACATTACTGTTGAAACTGATGAAGATGATCTTCTCGGCGGTTTTCGTCTTATTGATGGTGAAACCCAATTCCATAAGGGCCCTGTTGTTGAAGCCATGGAACGTGGAGCGATTTTGTTACTTGATGAGGTAGATCTCGCATCAACCAAGATTCTCGCACTACAGCCAGTTCTTGAAGGCAAAGGTGTTTTCCTTAAGAAAATCAATCAATGGGTTACTCCAAAAGAAGGTTTCAACGTCATTGCGACCGCGAATACCAAGGGTAAAGGTTCTGAGTCTGGCTCCTTCATTGGAACTAACATCTTGAATGAGGCTTTCCTTGAGAGATTTGCAGTTACCTTTGAGCAGGAATATCCTACCAACGCGACTGAAGTCAAAATCATCAAGAAAACCTTTGAAGATAATGGCATCAATGATGATGATTTCGCGTCTAAGTTGGTCAGATGGGCCGACATCATCCGTAAGACTTTTTACGATGGTGGAGTTGATGAAGTGATTTCAACTCGTCGCTTGGTTCACGTTTCCAAAGCCTACTCTATCTTCCAAGATAAATTGAAGGCGATTGAACTTTGTATCGCAAGGTTTGATGAGGATACCAAGCAATCCTTCAAAGAACTATATGGTAAAGTTGACGCCGATGTTGATGTTGATGGCGAAGAAAATACTGAAAAAAAATTGAATGTTGACCCATTTTAGTCTAAACCTTTTTGATTCTCATACGTCTAATATAGTATAACAACGAAAACAAAGGAATAAAATGTCGATAAACAAAGTTACGAAAAACAATCTAGCAAAACTTCTCGCGACTGAAAACATTGATGTAGAGCACCGCAATGTATCTACTGCGGCCTTTGACGTAAAGAATCGTAGGTTGATTCTCCCGATTTGGGAAAATGTTTCAAATGATGTATATGATCTGCTGGTCGGGCATGAAGTTGGTCACGCACTATTCACCCCACAAATTGAAATTGAAGATCTCTGTAAGAGTATTGATGAAAACAATGCCGGAACCGTCAAATCGTTCCTTAATGTTGTAGAGGATGCACGTATTGAAAAGAAGATCAAACGTAAATTCAATGGTCTTCGCAAGAATTTCAATAATGGTTATGCTGAGTTGTTGGAAAAGAATTTCTTTGGTCTTGAAGGGCGAGAGTTGGATAGCTATTCCTTTATTGACCGCATCAACATCCAGTTCAAACTTGGCAGTCACATAGATGTTATTCCTTTTAGTCCAGAGGAAAAAGAAGTCATCAAAAGAATTGACAATCTTGAAACTTTTGAAGAAGTCGTTGATGTTGTAAAGGAAATCTACGCAACAACTGGAGATTCTGAAACTGAAAAGAATATAGATGATTCAGAATTTTTTGATGATGATGATCAAGGATTTGGAGATCAGGAAGTAGAAGAAACGACTTCTGGCCCTAACAAAAATGATGAGGGCGGAGAGGAAACCGAAGATACCACTGATTCAGATGAAGAATCTGATTTGGATGAGGAACCTTCTGTAGGTAATGGCCCTAACAATGAGCCACCTCAAGATTCTGAAACTCAAAGAAATTTAGATAGAGAATTAGAAGATTTGGTTGATGATAAGTCTGATGGCCCAAATTACATAGGCATTCCAAATATCAATTCTGAAGATTTTGTTATTGATCAGAGTGAAGTGTATGACAAGGAAATTCGCGAATGGATTTATACTGCTACTCCCGAAGATCTTAATGAATTGAAAGAAGAATATCAAAAGTTCAAAAAGGATTCCATCAAGACTGTCAATTATCTGGTCAAGGAATTTGAACTCAAGAAAAATGCAGAGCAACACATGAGGGCACAAGTCAATAAGAGTGGCGTCCTTGATGTGAATAAACTGCATAGTTATAGGTTCTGTGAAGATGTATTCAAGAGAGTTACCACATTGCCGGGCGGTAAGAATCATGGGCTGGTATTGTTCCTTGATTGGTCTGGTTCGATGTCTGGCTCTTTTGAGTCCACTGTAAAGCAGTTGTTGAATTTGGCATATTTCTGTAAGAAAGTCAATATACCATTTGATGTTTATAGCTTTCATTCAGTTCATCCCATGTATCAAGATTCAACTGTAAAGGCTAAAACACCAACGTATACTCACAATGATTATGTTTTGGATAATTTCCACTTGAAAAATATTCTGTCATCAAGACAGAAAGGGAAATCTTTTGAAGAGGCGGCATTCATTCTGTTCTGTATTGCAGACCATTTCAAGAATGGCTATTCTACTAGGAAGTATATTTCTAGTTTTATGTTTCCATCTGATTGGAGTCTTGGTGGAACCCCATTGAATGAAGCCATCATTACGGGATTTGATATTGTAAAGAAGTTCCGTAGTAAGTACGGCGTTTCTAAGGTCAATGTTGTTTTGTTGACAGATGGAGATGGACATCCACCAAATGGAATCTATAATGACGAGCCAGAATATGGTAAAAGTTATGGAGTCAAGACAATACGCATTAGGGATGAAAGATACTATCGTCATTGGCCCAGTGTAGGCGAAGAAGATATCCTACATAGGAATTACATTGTGGATAAAGAAACTAAAAAGGAATATGGAGTTAATAGCAGAACAGATGTAACTCGCGGTCTATTGATGGCAATGCGTGAGAGATTTGATGTCAATGTGATAGGTTATTACATAGCTGATAGTCGAGGCAGTGATTTTAGAAGTGCCGTTACCTATCAATTGGATGCAGGAGATAATGAAGAATATACGAAGTATAAAAAAGAATTTGGAAAGAATGGTTTTGTAGTAGGTGAGCAAGTTGGATATACTGCATTCTTTATCATCAAAGGTGGAAAAACTTTGGATACTACCACTGAAAAATTAGATGTTGATAAGGGAGTTACCAAAAGAGTATTGACAACGGCATTCAAGAAGCATAATAAATCAAAATTGACCAATCGAGTGGTCTTGACAAAATTTGTAGAACTAATAAGCTAAGAGGATATATAATGACAGCACAAGAGAAAAAAGATAAAGAACTTATCCAGAAATTCCATAGTACATTCGGCGATGTAAAAACTGATCAAGAGCCGAGCGATGAAGATCTTGATGATATTGAAAACAATTTCACAGAAGAACTATTTGAAGATATAGATAAGATTTTGGAAGGGATTTTACTAGAGGATATTTATGGCAGATAAGAACTACAGTAGGGAACTTTTCTATAAGGCCTTACGAAAGTCAGCAACTCTCGGATATAACCCCCAAGATGTTGCTGATCTCTATTGGGATCATATAAAAAACTGGCAAAATGAATGGGATTTGCATACTCAGAAATTCCCCCATCAACATTTTTATGATAAGGTCAAAAATTCAGTTCCAATGGGATTGGTTGATTCCACCGATGAATATTTTGTCAAATTAGTAACAAAGAAGACGCTTGCAAGTAACGTTTCTGATGTGTACTACTTGTATAAATTTTATGATAGGCAAGGAAATCTTGGATACTTTTTTCATCCAGAGGATTACACTATAGAATTGGGGGATTGCTTCCTTTTCGAGGGCACGGTTGAATCTTCAATGAAATCCCAATATGATGAGGAAGTAATGACAACTAAATTTAAGAATGTGAATTATATACGAAATTATGGGAAGCCTGATGACAAATAAGGAATTATGGAAAGAACTATGGGATTACTTGGACTCTTATTCGCAGAAATGTAAGGGACAAGCAAGACCAACTATATTAGAGATATTACGAGATACTCCTGTACAAACTGCACAAGACGCAAGAGAGTTATATAAAGAATGGGTATTAGAAAAATATAAGGAAGAAGAAAAAGATGAGAATAAGACAGAAGAATAAGAGACAAGATCCAGATTGGAAAGATTCACTTAATAAGACCGAATTTTCACACGCACTCAACTGGTTGAATATAAACCGCAATACCAATGATGCGATGAGATACTTGCAGACATACCTAAAGAAAAATCATGATATCAAGGTATCCATTAATGACTTGAAGAATTCCAGAATTTCAACGACTATTGGTTATGTTGCAGGACTCGTAAACAGCGGTAGTGAAATACCCAAGATTTCTCAGGACTCTTTTCTTAAGGGCATAAATGAGGCACTAAAGAATATCAAGGAGCCCTTACCCGAAGTTGTATCTGCACCCGTCAAAAGAAGAACTCCAATGGTACAGATGGATTCAGTTGCGGGACTTCTTGAATATGAAATAGACAAGTTTATGGATAGAGGATTCAAGCCCAATGGTTTGTCTGTCACCAAACTATTGCAATCACAAAAGGTATCGCAAAAGGAAACCAAGGAAGTAATAAAGCATTTCACCACATTGAGAAATGAGGTAAATGAGGTCATAGAGGCACCTGATAAAGATTTGAAAGAATCATATAAATACCTCAAGAAGCCACAATTACGGAGATTCCTTAAATTTATGGATGGTATCTTGGATGAATGCAATACTCACATAGCTTCCAGCAAGAAGCCGCGTAAGAGTAAAACTCAAGCAACCCTAGATAAACATATAAAGGAACTTAAATGAAAGGTAACGTTGTCCAGCACCCATCAACGCCAGAAGAATATACGGTGGATCTAACAACGATCAATGATCCAGAAGCATATGTCAATGAAACTTTAGAACTAGCATTACCGTACGCGATTCAAGTGTTTATTGATCGCGGTTTTGACTGCTTGGACGAAGATTTCCAAAAGGATTTCACCACTATAGTTGACATCTTTCGTGCAGTACTTTTCAGAGATTTTAATTTATATCATCCATTACAGCAAGGATTGTCCAAAAAAATAGATAAGTGAGTTTATACAATGCCCACGTTAGTTGATTATAATCAAATATTCATCGCGAATGTTATGTCTCAGCCACACATACACAAAGGGGGAGTTCAAGAATCCCTCTTAAGGCATACTGTTCTCAATACCCTGAGATCCTACAGAGGAAAATTCACCTCTTATTACGGCGATCTTGTCATCTGCTGCGATTCCCGTAGAAACTGGCGAAAGAAATACTATGAGGAATACAAGGCCCATAGGTCAAAGGACAGAAAAGAATCAGACTTCAATTGGGATTCTCTATTTCAATCCTTGAATAGGGTCAAGGAAGAGCTGATAGATTTCTTTCCATATCACGTTCTACAGATACCCTATTGCGAAGCAGATGATATCATTGGAGTGCTGTCGGAATATCTTACCTCTGAAAAGATCATTATCATATCAGGCGACAAGGATTTTCAGCAGCTACAGAAGTATGATAATGTCGAGCAATGGAGTCCACTTAAAAAGGAATTCATCAAGCAAGAAGATCCCGTAAGATACCTCAAGGAGCATATCATGAGAGGAGACAAGGGAGATGGCATTCCTAACTTCCTGAGCTCTGATGATACATTTACCAATGGAGGCCGACAAGTCCCTCTATCAAAGAAGAAAGTTGCAGATTGGATAGATCTTGACCCCAAGATATTCTGCGATCACCAAATGATGAAAGGTTATTCCCGCAATAGGACTCTGGTGGATTTTACCTATATTCCCCTGCCTCTAAAGGATGACATCATCGAAACATATAATGACTATGAATTAAAGGATAGATCCAAGCTTTTGGACTACTTCATAGACAATCAATTGAAAAACCTTATGGAACACATTGGAGAATTTTAAAATGGCAAATAATAAATCACTGCATGAAATATTTGAAGAAGTCGGATCAAAAACAAAAATCTCGGACAAAGTATCAATCCTACAAGAGCACGAATCAAATGGACTCAAGGCAATCCTAAGAGGTGCTTATGATTCACGAATAGAATGGACGGTTCCCAATACCCCACCGCCATATACCCCCAATGATGCTCCAGACTATGATCTTGCTGACTCAAAGCTTGAAGTCGCGGCTATGGAATTGGGGAAGTTCGCAAATTTTAATGGCAATCCCACTAACCAATCCCGCAACATATCCCAAGTACAAAAGGAAAATCACTTCATACAATTGATGGAATCCCTGCACTCCAGCGAAGCCCAACTACTACAGAATGTAATCAAACGAAAGCTACCCTATAAAGGACTGACCCCTAATCTGGTAAATCAAGCATTTCCAAATCTACTCCCAGAGGATGACGCTAAGCCAAAAAAGTAAGAAAGGAGTTGTGGAATGAAAACTTGGTTCGTGGACATAGATGGAACAATAGTAGAGCATCGATCCAACAAAGAAATTGGAGAGGGCACGCACGAGAAGCTATTGCCTGGATCAAAGGAATTCTTAGAAGAGGCCAGAGAGAACGGCGATCAAATAATACTAACCACAGCACGACTAACAATTCATAGTGAACACACAGAAAGAATGCTAGATGATTTCGGAATACCATATGATGAAATTGTATATAACTTGAGTCCATATGAAAGGATAGTGGTAAATGACATAAAACCCATAGGAGAGCATAGAGATTATGAAATGTACACAGCATTCGCAATCAATGTCAAAAGGAATAGAGGACTTGAGGAATATAGAGGATGGAAGCCAAGATTCACATGGAGCTTCAAAGAAAGACTCAGAGGAAGATTGGGAAAGAATATTGCATGAATGGCGATTAAACGTTGCAATTTGCATTGATTATGAAAATGAATAAAAAATAGCGATAGAGTGAGAATGAGTCTCAGTGTGCGTGAGGAAGTCTCAGAGAATGGCGACTTAAAGGAGCAGGTTTTCACGCGTAATTTTTTTTGAGAATACCCGCACTTTTCCTTGACATTCCTCTGAAAATATGGTATAATAGCTGTGTTAACCCAACGGAGAGGGATAGAATAGTACTTAGCCAACAATATTGCAAGGGTGCCACTTTGAGGTATCTCAGAGTCACTCATAATAGAGCCTAGGCAGCCAACAAATGCTGCTAGTGGCCACTTTGTTATGGAGGTAGTGGGATGATAATTGGATATGCAGTAATGATTAGCATATTTTTATTTCTAGTTGCGATGTGCATGAGGTAAAAAAAGTTTAAAATAAATGCACTTTTACCTTGACAACCCCAGTGAAATATGGTATAATAGCAGTAACAAGTTGAGAGAGGAGCAGTGAATGACTTAGTGTAGATACCCAAACGGTTGGGGTCGCCGGACACGGCCCCCTTTATTGTCAGCCGCCGTGGGATTGTAAAAAGGCCTTATATACAGTCAAAGCAGCCAAGCCCCCACGGCCACTGACTAGCCGATACTAGTCGTGAACAAAGACGAGCTAAACCGCAGCACAAAACCAAAAATAAATCGCAAAAAAAATTTTCTCAGAAAAAAAGGTGAAAACTACATTATGGTAACAAATTGGAATCCTATTAATCGTGACATCACTCAGAAAAAATATTACATTGATCCTCTTACTTCTCTTTTAGAAAGTGGGAATAATCATAAAATTAATATCCTGCAAGGAACCACTGGTTCTGGCAAGACTCATGTTTCTTTGAATAAGATGCCAGCGATGTTAATTAATCTTACAGATGTTGTAGTGCATGTAATCCTCTCTCCCGTTACTGAATTGCTTAGTGATTCAGAATTGCCTTTCTCTTGGGGCAGTGATATTCATTGTCTTATTGGTAAAGATGAAGTTGATGCAAAGAAAGTAAAAAGAGAAAGAAAGAGAAAAAAATTGCTCATTCTTGCATGTACTCATGGTTGGTTCTTTCATAAGAAGCAAGCTGAAATAAGAGACTATCTTTTAAATTGCATTCCCTCTAAGGTTAGTTATGATCTAATGGAATTGCATAGAGCTTCTTCTTCATCCATTGAAGCTTCAAAAGCTAATATCGGTGTGTGTCCAGATCCTCTAGCATTTAAAGGGCAGTTGCATGAGTATATAAGAAAAGCTTTGGAGAAAGGTTCTTGGGCATTTGGTTCCACAGCAACTCTTACCAATGAAATGAAGAAGGATTATATTGGATCTGATTTGTGGAATATTATTAATGATCCAATTCCTTTAAAAGAGATTGGTGGATATATGAAATATATTGATGATGCATCAATACCAATTTCTCCAGATAAAGAAGATATTGATGTTCCTTCTCATGTTGCAAGTATGATTAAGCGTATTCGTTCAGTCGAGCATGATTTAATTCTATATGTTAAGGGTAAGCTAGCAGAAGTTGATAGAAGTCTTCTTGATAGCGATAAAGAGAAAGCTGATATCTATAGAGAACTTTTAGGTGAAAATAATGAAGTTGATCATCCAGGCGCGCATCCAGCTGGTTTGATCAAAGTTGAGAATAAGGCGAAGAAATCCTTTAAGTGGGATATTAAGAAAATTCGTAACATCCTAGCTGGTCAAATAATGGAAGCTGGCGATGGCTGGGAAAATTTTCATTGGGTGGAAGTTACTGAAAAGGGTTGGACTCGTTATGCAACTGGCCCTGATTGGAAATCATCTGGCCCGACTGTAGTTGAAAAAAGTAAAAGGCCCAATGACAATCGTTGGCTATGGCTCATGAAAGAAGATCCGAAATGTAAGATAGTTGTCGTTGTAATGCGTGGAACCGTAGGAATAAATATTCCTAACCTGACGCATGGATTGATTTTACGAAGTTCTGATATGGAGAATGAAGGCGAGCGTATTCTTAATAGTGGATTGCAATTGCTTGGTAGGTTTAATCGTCAATATTTTGGCGGACTTACCAGAGGCCAAATGGCCAAGCTTCCCGTAGAAGTTCAAGAAAAAATTGGTAAGGAGCTAAACGTGTTTAAAATTGCTTATATCAATACTGAATATTGGCAGGAAGTTTTGGAAGAATATGAAAAATCCTATGGTCTTACTTATGATCAAGCTAGGAAATTATATGCACAATAAAATAAGAAATTACATTCTGGCTCTCTATATAATTGCAGAGCCAGTGGAGTTGAGAGAGGATAGTCTGATGTGTTCTGAGTATCTTCATAGGTTGAATCAATGGTCATTAATAAGAGAGGAATTGTATAAGTATTATGAAAACTAGTGTAATTACCCACATAACATTATCGGGCGGTGAGGAAGAGGTACGACCGCTTACTGTTCGTGAATTCATCGAGAAATTAAAGTATGTAGTGCCCGAAAGGCATATGGATGTTCCTATTGCTTTTCTGTCGGATTCTGATCCAGAAGAAGTCTCATGTCATTTTGATGATTATTGGAAAGATTCGCAGGGAGTACAGGAAGGAAGTATGGAGCATAGTACTCATCAGATGTGGGAAGATACATCTTCAGAGCAGGAATGTATAGTCGTTTTTATTGATAATAAGGAGCCGGAATGCGAACTTTAGGTAAGATAGCAGGGATTGTAGCAGCAATATTCGCGATGGGATTCTTGGGAATCTTATCATTATTCAGCCCTGATAGTTCAGATAGATTATTTCGCAAGTGGTTGGAATGGTCTGGTGTTGAATGAGAAATGGGTTAATGAATTCATGTGGCCTGATACCTCATGGCAAGATGTAATAGCATTCTACAGCATTGCTAATAATATAGGAAATGAGCTGAATAAGTTGGATACTCTAATATTCAATTGTCGTAGTCAGCTTCATCCTTTGATACAGTTAGAGTTAATATTGGAGTCTCCAGATTTATGGCTGACAAGAAACCGCTTTCAAGAATGAATAAATTTCGCACTCCATCTGAGTACTTGATAGAGCGGTTTGAAGAAATGGTAGGGCGTGTAGAAGAAATGCTGGTTGATATGAAAGAGATTCATAGCAAAGTAGATCAGCTGATGTTGGATGCTGATGTATACAAAAGGCATTATAAGTTGTGGGATGGTGATAGGAGAAAGAATGATTAGAGCAATGGTAGGATTTTTCTTGGTATTATCTTCATTTGATGCAATGGAAGAATATGCATCAATATCATTGGGAGTGGTCGGGGTTGCGATTGGGTTGGGTTTGTTTATCTGGCCAGTTGCAACGGGTTATTTTAAGGTAGCACCAGAGGCACATTATGCGAGGAAAAATGGATAAGTTCAGAAAGAAAGTAGAAGAGTTTAGTAAGTTATGCGATCAGGTAGGAATACCATTGCCGGATATTACGGAAAATCATGTGGTTGGTTCAGAGTACACCGAGCCGAATCATGTGAGAATGTCAGCTGAGGCTGATGTCGAGCACCTATTCGGTCACTATCTCTGCGAATATCACGCAATAGAGCCAGATTTCGTAGCGGATATTATCAAGAATTTATTGTACGGAGCTGATAAAGCTTTTATAAATCGAGGATTCTATCCACAGAAGCAGAAGCTTGGATACATTAATCGACTCAAATTTGATCGAGGCTATGATGAATCAATAGAGCTTCACATTCCAAATGATGGTTTTGAAGATGCCTAGGAACAATCTAATACAGAGGATAAATAAGCATGGCCATAACTTTCAGATTACCGATAAATGTTGCTTCAACTGCAAGCATCTTTTGTGGATGATCGGAATAGGAATGGGATTGAGATGCGGGGTTGACTACCAGAGAACTGGTCAAAGGCCTCCAGCTGTTCCCAGCATTGGTCATTCGTGTGAGCAGTTTGATGGCTATAGAAGGGACGGAGTTGCCGTTGGTAGTACTGAATGGAGCTGTACCTGTAAGAAGTGTACGAGGAAAAAGGATGAAAAGATTAGCCAATCCCGAAGCAGTGATGTGGATGGGAGCAGGGATAATAATAGTGATAGGAGTGTTGTCTAGTGCCGTTATTTACTTATGTATGTAAGAGTTGTAAAGCTGAATTTGATGCTCAGCAATTGTTCTTTGATGATGAATTGAAATTGTGCGGGAACTATTGTCAATTGGAAGAATTTAAGGGCGGTCACATTATAGGAGAAGGAAAGGTTGTAAGAAAGAATAGCAAGAAAGTGAGATTGAAAAAGAAATGAACGCAGAACTAGTGGATAGTATGGGGAGTGATTTGACAGTGGTCAATGCGGCTAGAGTCAGCTTTGGCAAGAAGAAAAAGAAGTTTACCAAGGGTGATGAGCGGTTGATAAACTATCTTGCAAAGCATAATCACTGGACTCCATTTGGTCATTGCACCTTGCAGTACCACATAAAGGCACCGATATTCGTTGCAAGGCAGCTGGGTAAGCATCAGGTTGGATTGGTCTGGAATGAAATCAGTAGAAGGTATGTGGATGACGAGCCAGAATTTTATTTTCCAGATGAATGGAGATTGAAGGCTGATGATAAGAAGCAGGGGAGTAGTGAAGAAATATGGGAAATAAAAGATGAATGGGATATGGTGGATGATCCCGTCATGGCCCATGAGAATCTTTGTCTTGATGCGAAAAAGAAATATTTGCATTGGGTTAATGATTTGAATATTTGTCCAGAGCAAGCGAGGATGATCTTGCCTCAAAGCATGTATACAGAGTGGTACTGGACAGGAACTCTAATGGCATTCGCAAGAGTGTGTAACTTGAGATGTAAAGAAGATACTCAAAAGGAAACCAGAGAATTATGCTATAAGATAGGTTGGCTGGCAAGGGATAAATTCCCAGTGTCATGGAAAGCTTTACGAAAAGATTAGGTTATATAAATAAAGGATAATGAACGTGTGGCATGGGCGAACCACCTGTAATACACCATTGATAAAAAATGTAAGCATATGGCATAAGCGGATATTACGAGACATATTCGTTTGTGTCTTTTTTCTTATAATAATTTTAGGAGTTTATTATATCATCAAGTAAGCATCATTCACATTATGCTTCAGAGGCTAATGTTATCCATAAATGTCTGTTGACTTATATGGATATGTTTAGTAATATGGCAGCTGAATGGTATATTACTAGCGTGTACTATAGTTGCAATCGGAAGGGATATAATCCCAGTAAAGTAGATATTGCAAAATTGTTTGTATTGTATAGGCCTGAATGGAAGGGTAAAATATTCTTGCAAGAAGGATCTGAATTTATTTTAATATAAGGAGAATAGAAGATGACTGAATCACTGGATGGTAAACCGCCTCCTGAGTGGAGCGTGAGAAAAGAGAGAGTTGGGAATCACAAGAAGTATTGGACGGTGCGGTGTCATGGTAAATTTGTTTCGGTGTTCAATACGAAGTCAGAGGCATATGGATGGCTTTATTATAAAGAGAAGAATGGGAGATATAAATAATCATGATTATCGCTAATATTACTTCATTTATTAACAAGGCGAGAATGAAAAAAAAGAATGGGAAGAAGGTTCAGCCTATTTCCAAAACATACAAAGCGAAGGAGTTAGATGATGGCACTAAATTTCGGAAAGTTGACAAAGATAGGCGACAACATAGCAAAGAAAGTGATAGACGAGATCTTGGACGAGAGCTCGGAAATTTTGGAGACTTTGATCGAGAAAATTAAGCAGAGTGATCTGATTGAAGATATCATTGAGGAAGTAACAGAGGAAGTTATTAATGCAATAGTAGAAGCACTTACAGCAGGAGAAGATGAAACTGTTCTTGATATTAATGATGTAGAGGTAGAAGATGATGATGAGCCAGATGAAGAAGGCGTATTAAATCCAAGAACAGAAGATCTGGATGACGATGAAATGGGGATTAACTAATGCCGAACTATGATTATAAATGTGTCCGTTGCGATCATGTTTTTGAGAAGCATCGTTTGATCAAGGATAGGAATGCACCAATTGATTGTCCAGAATGTTTTGTATATGGTACATCTCATATAACATTCACAAAGGCACCTGATATTGGTGATCCTGTAAGACTTGGTATTACAAGACCGCGTTCTGATGTTTTGGATAAGCTAAAGGATATAAAAAGGAACGTTCACGGCAATGACATATCATCAAGGTGGATTTGATGGGGGAGTGATATGAGTAAAAGAGAAGAAGAAAGATTAACAACATTTGATGAAATAATAGAGCAGGTCTTAGAGCACGAAGGCGGTTATGTAGATGACCCAGCTGATAAGGGCGGGGCTACTAACTTTGGCGTGATTCAAAGAACGTATCAAAATTATATTGATAAGTATGGCGATGGTCATGAAGTAACCAAAGATGAAATGAAAGAAATGGATAAGGAAGCTGCTATTGATTGTTATTTCAAAATGTTTTGGGAACCTTCTCGTGCCAGTAAGTTACCAGAGGAAGTAAGGGAAGTTTATTTTGATATGGTTGTGAATCATGGTCAGGGTAATGCAGTCAAGATTTTACAGCAAGCTATTAATAATAAGAGGAAGCCTGCTAACTATATTGATGTTGATGGTGGAATTGGCCCGAATACAATTGGGGCTTCTAAGGGTTTGAAAGAATGGGAATTGATGGTTGAGCGAAGTGGGTTCTATTGGAACCTAGTGTTCAAGGGTTCTAAATACAGGGATAGAACCAATCAAGTTAAATTTATACGCGGTTGGATTAGACGCTGCTTTAAGTTGGATGTTTAGACATACAGGTCAGTATAATTTTACGCAACTAGAAACGGTTAATACCAATGGAAGTAGATTTTATATTTGTGATGATACCTTGTACCCTTCAGTTACTACTGTCACTGGAAGCCTACCCGAAAAGAAAAAAGGTCTTCAAGAATGGAGAAAGCGGGTTGGTGAAAAGGAAGCAAATAAGATAAGTACTCGTGCTTTAAGACAGGGCACGAATGTACATAATATGATTGAAGAATTTTTGAATAATGATCAGCCCGATTTTACTAATCCAGTTGGGGTTGATTTGTTTAGGTCTATTAAACCAGAATTGTTGCAAAGAGTTGATAATATACATGCACAAGAAGTTCCTTTGTATTCTAAGTTTCTTGGTCTAGCAGGGCGAGTTGATTGCGTTGCAGAGTTCGATGGGAAGTTGTCTATTATAGATTTCAAAACGTCGCGTCGGCCGAAGAAGAAGGAATGGATAAAGGATTATTTCCTACAAGCTTGTGCATATTCTATTATGTGGGAAGAAAGGACGCAATTGCCGATAACGCAATTGGTTATAATGGTAACAGTGGTAGATGATGATCCAGAAATTTATGTAGAGCATCGTGATAACTGGGATAAAGAACTATGTTCTGTTATACGGAATTATTATCAAGACAATGGCTTGGATATACCTAAAGGGTGGGGATTGAAATGATATGGAGAAGTCTCCAAAAGATCCTCATCGCGAATTGGTTAAGGAGGCAAAAGCACATCCTAAACTAAAGCAGGATAAAAGTCAAATCCATGCAGTCTCTGGTATAGGCGTAACAGGTCTTCTGGGGAGTATTGGATTAGAAGCACTAGATTTTTTAGGTGAGAATGTTGCTGAATTTATTGGCGGTGGAACGGGTGCAGGAATTGTCATATTTTTTGTAGTGAAATTCTTTATAACTGAGATGGGTGAGATGAGCGATCTAGGGCATCAATAAGGAGAAGTTATGTCGGATATACTAGAAAAATTCAATCTTGATTTCAACACAGATTTGGATTTCGGTTTCACTGCGGTAAGTTCAGATGAAGTTGAAGAAGCTAAGAAGCATTCTGAAAAGTTAGTTGATATTGGCGACAAACAATTAGGTTTGGATGTCAAGCTCAATACATTGGAAGAAAAACTAAATCAGGTTCTGGCAGTCGCAGAAAGGAAATATGATGATCGACTTGCAGAGAAGGAGTCAGAATTAGAAAAAAATAATGAAGTAAAATATAGACAGATTGAACAACTTATATTACCTCTGTTATTCAACCTTGCAAAATCAGCTGATGAGCCTTATATACATTGGCCAAATCGCAAACAAATTGTAGAAACTCAAATCACAAAAATAATGGAGATAACCAGAGGTGAAGAACTTTAAGGAATATCTAACGGAAGTATGGGGTAAGAAGAAAACCAAAGATCTGGTTTTTACGAATATAAGTGATTCTAATCTGGCATTGCCTATCAGTAAGAAAATGTTTGATAGGTTACTAGGTGAAAGGAAGCCAATACGAGCAGTACATATAACAGATTTCAATGGTTTTGAAGATCTGATTGCATTGCAGAAGTCTCGTAAGCAAGTTTCGGCAATGACATATATATCAGATACAACTATAGAGAGAGTTAGAGATGGGATTGCACAGAGCGGTGGAATGGCTATTGTGCTGAAAGGTTCTCCAGTATTGTCATCTGATATTGACTTGCATACTTTGGTGGATGATCAAGGTCGTAGGTGGATCATGTTACAGAATATTACTCAAAGTATGGGATTTGATATGCTGTGGAAAGGTATGAAAAAGAATATAGAGGATGTACGAGATGAAATCTTATATGAACTCGAAAAGAAGTTTGGTGGTTCGCCTCCATTTTGGGAATACTTGCACGTGCCATTAGAGTCAGAGGAATGGGAAGAATTTCAAGATGAGTTGAAACGTGCAGATGGTAAGTTGAAACGAAATGTTACCATGAGACAATTGCAAGGATTTGCTATTAAACGTTATATGGATAAGATCGAAAGGCAAGTATGGAAGCCTAATATAAAGGCACTGGAATCTGGTGTGTTTAATCCTGTTGGTGATCAAAGTAAGAGATCTAGTTGGAATGAGGTTTCATTGGTAGATTTTGAAATTAAAGAAGTTCATATAATTCGCATGGATGTAATGAAGTATGCAGAAGCTACTTGGGGAATGGATGTTAATGATCCTGATGAATTTGAAGCATTGCAAGATTTCGATGAAGATTTTAATATGAATTATAATAGATACAAAAGAGCTGGGTATGATAAGAAATTCAAATCAATCTATGTTGATAATGTTGAGGGGTCTGGATTGGACAGGGATGCCAAGTACCATTTCCAGCAATTATTTGTTGATGTAAATATGTTTAATATGTAAAAAAGTGCATTTAGCCCTTGACAACCATGTAAAAATATGGTATAATAAGGACTATATAAACGGAGAGGAAAATGAAAAAACGGAAGTTACAGAAACGTAAGAATAGAGAACGTAGAGTTAAGAAAGCTCGTAATATCAGATCTAATAATATCAGTAGTAAAGAGTCCATAGAAAATACAGAGAAAGTTGATACTCATGATAATGGAGTAATAAAATTTGGAGAGAGTAGTGCCAAGTAACTCAAAAGGATATGAATCATTGCTTCGGAAAGTTTATAATAGATTTCCAGAAATGGTTACTGATGAAAGTTTGGTTGCAGCTCATTGGTTGATTGCCGATAAGGGTAAGCAACACTATCAAGATTTTATCAGTGAGTTACAGAAAGATCCACCCAATAATTTACCTGATGAGGATGCTGTGGATTGGAGAACTCGTATTACACCTGTTGGCGGAAAGGAAACTATGCTAACATGGGTTCCTACCAGCAGACCAAAAGAAGATATTGAATCTTTGAGAAAGTATTTGGAATATCATGAGAATTTGTATTATACAGATCCAGACAATGTAGAAATTTCTGATTATGAGTATGATATGAAAATGAAAGAGCTAGAGAAATTAGAAGGGGAAAATCCAGATCTCAAGTCAAAGGACTCGCCATCAGTTCGAGTTGGATTTGAAGGTAGTGAAACTCAAGCTACATTGGATGACCACTTAGAAGATATGTGATTGATGATACGAAGTTGTTGGTACGCTGGACGCGGGTTCGATTCCCGCCACCTCCACCATTATGGGGGTGAAACTGGAAATCGACAGGTATGACAATGGCCGAGAGTAGATCACAGAGAGAGGCAACATCTCAGAAGTTGCAAAACCTAATTGGAGAATATAACCAATTACCTATGGCCGCCTAGACGTCTGGTTAATAGCCTATAGTCTATGAGCTTTGCCGGGGCCTATGGGGAGCCTGTCAACAGAATCTCCTTACTATATTCCCAAGAGCCTATAGGCCCAAGCGAATATAGAAAAGGTTAGGTGGCTCACCGATGAGAAATAAGAAGCCACCACAACTCAAACGGGAGAGGAATATGAATTCGCGGCATTACAGAAATAAATCGAATACCAAGCAGTTTACAAGAAAGAAAGTATTCAAGGGAGTTAAAGGCCCTCCCATAACATGGGAGTTTGTAGATAAAGAAGAAGAGCCAGCACCTCTAAGCAATTGGCAGAAGATTGTTGCTTGGTTCAGAGAGCTACCAATATGGAGTATAAAATGATAAAATATTTGATTATGTTAGTGTTGATTATATTGGATTATAGAGAAATATTTTTTTCAATTAATTGAAAAAAAGACTAAAGTTTTTCTGAAATATACCGATATATAAGTAGACACTTTTTTTACAGGAGAAACAAAATGATTCAAGGTTTACAACGAGCGATGTATACAGCATATGATAATTATAAGAGAGCAACCGAAGATATCGAAAAGAACGTAGAGAAGATTGCATCTGGTTCTAGGATACCATCCTTTTCTGATGATAGCGTCGATTCAGCTTCTGTTGTTAGGATGACCAACAAGATTACGGCATTAGAGCAGGCAAATCGAAACGTCAAGAATTCACAAGATCTTTTGATAACGGCCGATACTGGAATTGCCCAAGTCAGAACTATTGTTGAACGATTAAAGGAAATTGGTATTCAATCTGCAAACGAGAATATCTCACAAGAAGAACGGACAATCCTTTCTGATGAATATTCACAACTCATTGATGAAATTGATTTTGTAGTTTCTACTACCAAGTATAATGGAATCGAATTGTTAGATGGTTCATTCCAAAATAAAATTGTTGCAATTGGTATCAATGATGACCCTACTGAACAGATTAAATTGTCATTGGGTGATGCATCTGCTGGTACAATAGGTGATCAAGTTGATGATGGTAATGGTATTACATCAATTAGAGATACTATTATTGATAGTGGTGGAGATGCAGCTAGTGCAGTTGAAGTACTCGATCAAGCATTAGAAGATTTGGTTGCACAGCAATCACAGATTGGTGCAACTATTCGTAGGTTTGATTTTACTATTACTAACTTGGAAGGAATGATATTACAGACAGAAAATAATAAAAATAGTTTGACTGCATTAGATGAAGCAAAAGAGATTACTGATATGTCGGTAAATCAAATTAAGCAACAGACCGCATTAGCTATGATGGCACAGGCACAGTCGTTGTCACAAACGATTTTCCAAATGCTCCAGAATCATAGATAACCACAATGCGACAAATATTATTAAGGGGTTAAAGTGGCAGGTATTACTGAAGAAGAATTTTTGGAATTGACTAACGCCCACACTCCCAAATCATTTTCTGTGGCTGTCGAAAAGATGGCCATTGAAAGTGAGATTGGGTATCTTGATGCTATTATAGAATATACAAATACCAATAATATTGAAATGGATATTGTACCTAAATTAATTACCAAACCATTAAAGGAGAAATTAGAAGTAGAGGCCAAGAAATTAAATTTCATGCCAGGCTTTGTAGAGTTACCTATATGACAGGATACGATGCATACAAAATATACTTAGGATTTAAGTTACATTTTACCAGTGAAAAATATGATTTCCCCACATATAATGGAAAGGTAAAATATAAGATAGAGTCTTATGAAAAGCGTAAGGACTCTCATTTTTTTGATAAGATTGCTCGAGTGTATAATACTCATGAATTAAAAGGATTGTTTATTTCCCATTTTGTATCTGATTCACAGTTCAACGATTTGTACAGTGAGAAGTCAAAAGATACCTTTGTTGGTTGGAAAAAAAGAATTCAGAGTATGGCATACAATTTCGAGAAAGAGCTTGATGTATTATTAGAACGCGTTGAAAACTTTGATGACTTGTTCAAGATAGAAGATGGTAATGAGCCCATAGTTGTACGGGCACTTTATCATGGTGATATCTCAACTGAAACATTTATTATATTGGATAGTGTTCTGGGTTTTGTTGAACACATTGATAAAAAGATTGATGATGATATAATATGGCCAAGGTGGAAAATACGTTGTGGTAAATATTCAAGGTTGTTAGATGTAGATGTAAATAAGTACAAAAATATTTTGAAGAAAAGGTTATTTTAACCTTGACAAATCAAGATTTATATGTTATAATATAGTTATTAATTAAGTGAATAAGAAGAATACACAAAATATAAGGAGATACACAGATGGCAAATTCATTTGCAGCACTTAAGCGTGATCGACAAGAAACTTTAACCAACCTAACTTCCGAATTGGAAAAGACCCAAACCGTACAGACTAGCTTTGAGGATGATCGCCTGTGGAAATGTGAGCGTGATAAATCTGGCAATGGTTATGCGGTTATTCGTTTCCTACCCACAGCGGAAGGTGAAGACGTACCTTGGGTACGAGTATGGAATCATGGTTTTCAAGGCCCAGGCGGGTGGTATATTGAAAACTCACTTACCACGTTGAATCAGAAAGATCCAGTATCGGAGTTCAATACTGCACTTTGGAATAATGGAACTGAAGCTGGTAAGGAACAGGCTCGTAAGCAAAAACGTCGCCTCAACTATTATTCTAACGTTTATGTTATTAAAGATCCAGCAAATCCAGAGAATGAAGGTCAAGTAAAGATTCTTCGCTATGGTAAGAAAATCTTTGATAAGATTAATGATCTTATGAATCCAGAATTTCAAGATGAAGATGCAGTCAATCCATTTGACTTTTGGGCTGGTGCAGATTTCAAAATGAAAATTCGTATGGTTGAAGGTTTTGTCAATTATGATAAGTCTGAATTTGATGCACCAACAGAATTTCTTGGCGGTGATGATCAAGAATTAGAAAATGTTTGGAATAATCAGTATCAACTGAGTGAGTTTACTTCACCTGATAATTTCAAGACTTATGATGAGCTTAAAGCAAAGTTCAATCGAGTTATTGGTTTGGCTGATGATCCAGCGTTGGCTTTTGACACTAGTAGGTTTGAAACAACAGCGAAAGTTGCAGAACCAGAACCAGTTTCGACTAGTACGGATAACGGTGAGGAAGGGGATACTCTATCCTACTTTCAAAAGTTAGCCGAAGAGCAGTAAACTACTTGGGGGAGAAATCCCCCATTTTTTTACGAACAAAAACGCGTTTCGTTTGTCTAATATAGTGAAGGAGTTTTTATGTTTAGTGAATTAGAAATTAAATTAATGATTAGTCTTGTTAGTAGTATTGTCGGAAGTGGCATTGTGGGTTATGGTATTGGCTATTTTAGAGCATTCAAACTTTATCAATGTTGGGATGATGATACTGCAGATTTTCATAAGAATGTTGAATAAAAGGGGATGCTTAAATGAGAACAAGAAGCATAGTGGTTGGAATTACTACAGCCGTTATTGTTGGCATGCTGATGGCAGCTGGAGTTAGTTCGATAAGTGCAAAACGTCAAGAGCATAGACGTTATGAGCATAGACAATATGATGGTTCGGAACGTAAGTATCATGCAAAGACTGTTTTGGGTTATTATCAGAATATGTGGTTCCATACCACATTTGTATTGCAACTGGAAGATAATGTACTTGTTAGGGCAAGGGATGTTTACTCACGGGCCTTGCATGATATTCATGAATCACAAAATACCAAAGGGGTAAAACAACGGTTCGAGGGGCAATTGAGAAAAACTATTGGAGATGAGAATTATAAGAAACTAATGAAATCAACTGCTGATGGGAGAAATAGATTTTTCTCAAGAAGAAGTATTAGAATTAAAAAATGGATGAAAAAAAGACGAAAGCGAGGTGATAGAACTGATTCGGATAAAACGGAGATTAAGAAGGAAGGTTAGATTGTCCAATCTATTTACTTGGATAGTATACTAAAGAAAAATGACCCCAAAAAGGGGTCTTTTTTTTGCCTTTATCATTCTCCAGGCCCTCTATCAAAATTTTGATTTCCGATTTCCATTGTAGGAACAATTGCATTGTTAACAACTGAGGATGAGTTATTGGTGTTGACATTTGTTTGTAGTAGATTTAAGCCTTCTCTTAGTGATGTTTCATTTATAGCTTTGTCTTTGTACAATGCAAGAAGTTGGCCAACTGTTTGTGATGTAGTGGTTCCAAACTGGACTCTTTCAGAACTTAGTCTGAGTAACTTATTCAATAGTGGATTTTCATTCAGTTCATTGAGAGTATCAATTGCTTTAGTAACTGATTTATCAGAAACCATTTTTGCAAAGTCTTTGACGGATTTTCCCAATGTCATAAATCCTTGCTGGAATATTGTTACTTTTGTTCCCACTAATCTATCCATTAGTTTTGTAATTGATTCTGTTGCCTTAGCAAGTGCAAGGAGTGATGGAATAGCTATCATTGATGATAATCCAAATCCAAGAAGTGTTTTGCCGAATAATAAGAAGAATCCTGCTAGTTTGAATAAATTCATAAAACTTATTTCGGACATTGTTACTAATGCATTAGCTAGTGGTTGTATAACAGTTGCAACTGCATCTCCAATTGCTTTGACGAATTTTACCATGCCAGTGAAAAATGGTTTGACAAATGGAACTGCAACTTTGAGTGCATAGGCTAAACCAATAATACTAGCTGTAACTCCACCAATGATAAGACCGAATTTGGCAATTCCGACTAGGGGAAGTGCTGCAACTAGAGTTAGGAAGCCACCAAAGGCTGTAAAAAATGGTATAGCTGTAACTGATGCAATTGCTCCTCCAACGAATCCAAAGGCTTTTCCAATCCAACCAAATAATCTTTTGAATATTCCACTTTTCTTTTTATCTTCTACAGTTTCTTTTCCATCTGGGGTCAAATTCTGAATGGCTTCTAGTAGATCATTTTGCCATCTTTTTTGTTCTGTTTCTTCTTCTTCTCTGAATTGTCTGTTTCCTGTAAGTGATTTGTGTATTTTCTCAGAACTTGTTAATATTTTATTGTCCACTTCTACTTCTTCATCTGAATCTTTTTCTTTTCTTCTTAATCTATCAGCCTGGCCAAGGGTTAGAATATTTCCAAATGTATGGCCGAGGTTTTCAAAGAAACCCATTCCAGCTCTACTTTCCTCTAGGCCGGCCCTTCCAGAACCAATTTGTTCTTTTCTTTGTTCAGTGAGGAAATTCTTTCTTTGGTCATCCATAAAGAGTTCCATAATTCTTCTTTGGCCGGTTCTTCCCTTACGCATTAGACCGAATGTTCCGCCTAATAATGCGAATGGGGATTGATCAAAGATTTTACCCATTGAACCAAAGAATCCTTGAAACCCTTTTACGGAATTGCCTACACTACCTTTTAGTTTGTTGGCTAGTACTCCAAGTGACTGTGAACCCTTATTTAAATCTTCTAAAATTTCTTTTTTTACTTCTAGGGTAGAAGTTTCAACTTCCATTTCTTCTTCTTTAAGTTTTATTCTTTTTTCTAAATTTGCTTTATTTCTTTTCAAAACCTGAGTTGAGTATTCTTTCTCATCAAGTTTAGAAATTTGATTTGTTAATTTGGTTAGCTCTTCATTAAGGTTCTCTAATGTAGTTCCTAATTCGTCAGCCATTGGTTTTTACCCCATGTTTCTTAATTTACTTTCTTCCTGTTTAATTCTTTCGTTTTCTTCTTCTATCCAATTTTTTAAAAGGGTTACATAGATGTCTCGTTCATAAGGCACCATATCATTTAATTCTGTGAGACTGTAATTGTGATGATGCATCATTGCGAAGTTGGTTAAGTAATGATTATGTAGTGTATCATGACTTAACCCTACCCGAAAAAATTTTGTAGGCCTTCCAGAACTATTAACTGGTCACTTTCACATGCATGACATTTAAATTCGACATTATGTAGGAGTCTTGGCATGTTGTCAAAAAAGTTTTGGATTTCTCCAAATTGTTGTTGAGTCATTTGTTGGAAGAAATTTTCTCTTTCTTCTTTTGTATAATCATTGAGATCATAAAGTTCTTCGCCTTCAAAAATTATATCCACACAATGTTCTATTATATCAAGAGTTGTATCAAAGTTAAAATCATCATCGAATGAAAAGAATTTTAGCATGTTAACAGTTGGGTATTTCAATACTATTCCTATTTCATCTGTTAGCATGACATTTGGACTTACTTCATTCGGTGGAAATTTGATTTGAACTTCACCTAGATCAATTTCTGCTGGATTTTGTGCCTCACATTCTTGACATGTTAGTAATAGTTCTGCAGTTTCCCCGACTGATTTGGATCGTAAGTTCAAGAATAGATATTCCAGATCAAATAGGGGCAATTCGTCTACATTTAGTTCTACCAAGAGACAATTTGAGATGATCTGTTTCATGGCATTTACCATGTCGTTTTGATCGCCTTCCATTGCATGCAAGAGTATTTTTTCTTCTTTTACCAAGAAGGGTCTAAATGGTATTTTTTCTTCTATGGTTGTTAATTTCAATTCATATGATGGTATTTCTATACTTGGTAATGGCATAATCTATTCACTCCTTGCTATAATTTAATGTGCCCAATGGCTATATGAGAATGATACTGTTGTGTCTAATAATCCTTCTGTTGCACCCAATGCAACGGTGGATAAACCTATGGGATATGCATTTCTTAATACTATTGAATAATTTGGAACTGGAGTAGCTGCTTTAAAGGAATTTAAAGTTCGGATTCTTATATCAGTTATATAAGTATCTCTATAGTTAAAGGATCTGTAGCCATATTTATTATCCCTTCCATTTATTATTGGGTTTACTTTATTCATCCATCTTTCAAAAAATAATCTTTCTGTTAATTGATTACTAGTGGTCATAAATGTCATAGACATATCTTCATAAGCAGTCTGATAGGGATATTTTACATCAGGGCCTGGAATTCCTGTATGTGGATTGGTACTAAATGTCATGCCTGGTAAAGATACACTAGTACATGCTATTGTTATATCATCATGTTTCATTCCCAGTTTACTTGTATCCACAAATTCTATTTCAAATTTAGCTAGGTCTTGAGGTCTACCATTTTCTTGAAGATATGTAGATAAAACACTTAATCCTATACCCTTAGTTGCCATTTTTTATATCCTTATCTGCCAGCGGCAAGTTTTATTGCCTCTCGTTTAGATTCTTTCCAGAGTACTCTTGATGGAATAGTACCTCTGAAATCCTCAATGGGAAGAACCAAGGCCTTATCCCAATTTTTTTCTGGAATGAGTATAAACCTACTTTTTATATTCTTTTTTTTGTAATCCTTTATAGCTGGTCGGAAGTATTTATACTTTCTTCTACTAGCTAGTTCGCCATATTTTATTTTCAATGCGGTTTTCTCTGGATCGTGAATGAATGCAATTCTATCTCTGAGGTGAGTTAATAGTTCTGCTCGTTCTCTCATTCCTAGATAGTGAAAGTTGATGCCTGTAAATCCATCTGGTTTTCTTTTTACTATAACGACAAGAGGATAGCGGTCATAGATTCTCATTTGATCTGGATTTTCTGGTGCATACCAGAATGTACACATTCTTCCAGTAAGAATACGATAGTCGTGTTTTTGAATGAGTGCATTCTGTTGATTGTGGAATCTGAATGCATCTACGTCATGCAATTGGGATTTTACTTCTTCTGAATGAGAGTATTGGAAGATTTTGTCAATTCTTTGAGATGGAGATAATCCTTTGGTTTCTAAATCCATTACTTCAAAATAATCGGTTATTCTTTCTTCTTTTATCAGGGCCGTAGCTATATTCTTTCTTCTTTCACCTTCTCGTATTCTAGTTATTCTATCTATGGCTCTCATGGTAGCAATTCATCCTCTGTTATAATTTTAAAAGTCCATTTTCTCTTTTTACAGAATCGTCTGGCTGCATCCCATTTCGCAGTATTTTTCATATAGTGAAATGATTCGTACATGTATGATTTTGTTTTACCCTTTTTGGGTATCTTGGGTGGCTTGAGTTGCTTCTTGGGTTTGACTTCTATTACATATTCTTCAAGTTTTCTATTTTTGTTTTTGACTTTCATATAGAAGTCTGGAAAATATCTGTGATTTCTTCTGTCAGTCGGACATAAATAAGGTATAGAGAGCTCTTCACTAGACCATGTAATGACGTTTGGATTTTCATCGCACCAACGCATGAATCTCCTTTCCCACAATGATCTCCATATTATGTTGGAGGAATTGCCTCTGTACTTTTTGCGATTCTTGGGTGTAAATATTCCTTTATATGCCATCTTTTCTTTGTAATGTTTATAAATAATAAGTATCTATGTAACTATTTAGGGGAGAAAGATATGTTGTACGAAGGTGATTTACAACCAAATAAATATTCTAATGCTGTTATTAGACCAACTTTAAAAAATGTAGGTAAACAGGATAAGTCAAATTGGATAGTCGGTGTTGGAGCTAGTGTTGTAGATAGAATTAAGAGTAAAGTGGGGGTTATACGAGAGAAGTTGGCTAAAGTAGATATAAAAATTGGAAATAAGGAATCTTGGGATATTGATCCTAATAAGCCGACTTCTATTGATACGCAGGCAACTCGTAGTGCTTATGGCCATTGGGTTGCTGGTGAATCTTCTGATATGAATAATTATACTCTAGGCGACAGGCCTACAGATACACCATTGGCTTACTTAGAAAGACAAAACCAATTACAAAATACATTGGGCAGAAAACCAACGATGGAGGAGCGTACGAGTATTAATACTCTTGCTGATTACGATGCAGTTAGAGCTACTGGCAAAACTGCAGTTGGTCATAAAACGTCCGAATCCCAAAGAATGCAGAATGAGGTTTTAAAACTCAGAGAAAACACAATCAAGCTAATTCAAGAACGAGAAGTAAATCAATCAATAGAAGAAGCCCCACCGCCATTGGAAGATAGAGAAAAGCTGAAAGTGGTTAGAACATTGGACGATGCAGCTAGTTCTTCATTTTTGAAGAATTCATTGACATATCCCAGTGAACTTATTTCTTCTAGCAGTGTTCCTTTTGTGAGATATTTACCAATCCCTTATGCCAAAAATGATTTTGCCGAGCAAGGTGGGTTTGGGAAACTACTCTCAGGGAATACTTGGAAAGAAATGATTAATTTTCAAGGCGGGGGTAGTGGTGGTGCTGAAGGTAAAGGGAGTCCTATTTATTTACCAATGACAGGTTCTATTACTCAGAATACAAATCCTAATTGGACTCAAGAGGATGATGTTATTTCTAAATTGACAGGCAATAAAGATTTTTCTAAATTCTTTGATCAACGGACTCTAGGTGACAATATTATGGGTGCAGGTGGTGTTGCTCTTGATGTTCTTAAAGGAACTACAACGAGAGTTTTAGGAGAAGTTGCCAAAGCATCTGGTGAATTACTTGGTGGAGATCCAGTTGCAGCTGGGCTAAGAAGATTGGGGATGCAATTTAATCCATTTCAAGAAAGGTTCTTTAAAGATGTTTCTTTTAGGGTATATACATTTGAACATAAATTTATGCCAAGTAATAAAGCTGAAGCAGAAACAGTTCTTAACATAATAAGAAGATTTCAATATTATTCATTACCAGAACTTTCGGGGAGACATATGATGTTGTTATATCCAGCTACGTGGCGAATTGGATTTTTTAACAATACATCAAGAGGAATTGTAAGAAATGAGAATTTGCCTCTATTGGAGAATTGTGTTATGACATTGGTTGGAATTGTGTATGGTGGTGGTGGTTCATGGTCACAATTAAAAAATGGAGAACCTGTAGAAACTACTGTTTCATTGCAAGCTACTGAATTATCAATACCCACTAAAAATCGAATGCAACTTGAAGTTAATGAGCTTGAAAACCCTGATAGTTATGATAATATTGGGGAAATAAAGGAAAGGGCGAATATAATGGTTAAAAGAACTCCTTATGAGAAGAAAGAGGAACAAGAGGAACAATAAATGGCACTAACAAGATTTTTTGATTCATTTCCTACTATCGAATATGATATGTACAGGAATAAGGAAACCAAAGAAGTTGTGGATATTCTCAGGCGAGTTCGTGTTCGCGAGGATTATAAAAATCTAGTTGCAGCATATAGTTCTGGAGATGTTGCAGGCGGCGAGAGGCCAGAGATTATTGCTAGTACATTTTATGGCCGGCCAGAATTACATTATATGGTAATGATGATAAATGGAGTTGTTGATCCTTATTATGATTGGGTGATGGATGATAAAAGTTTGGAAAATTATATACAGGCTAAATATCCAAATAGAACACTATTGTTGGATGATAGCACACGCTCATTGAATGATTTCTTTTTGATAAATGAAACTATTACAGGATCGTCAAGTAGTGCAACTGGTACGGTAGTCGAGCATGATTTGACATTAAAGCAACTTACATATAAGTTAACTTCTTCAGATAATTTTACAGATGCAGATACTCTAACTGGTGGAACTTCTGCAGTGACGATTGAGGTATCTGGCACTCCAACATATGAATGGGATGGGGTTCATCATTATGAAATACAACAGGAACAGGCTGGTGGGATTACGAATAGGTACAGAACAGATAGTAGTTCTGCAACAATGAAACTAGTTGATAATTTGAATAATAATGCAGTTACATTATATAATAGTGTTGCAGTTACAAATTTTGATTATGAGGTAAGTTTAAATGAAGAAAAGAGAAAGATACAAATTCTACAGGGTCAGTTTGTAGAACAGTTTGAGCAGGAATTCAAAGATTTGATCCAGAGGTAAAATGGCCAGAGATTATAAATTAACAAAGTGCATACTTAGGAAAGATGGAAAAGGCCTTATTGATTTGATAGATATTGGTCTTGTTTCTGGAATGATTTTGTATGAGGATATTTTTCATAATACTCTTTCTGGAAGTTTGATAGTTACTTCTGATCCACTTGATGTTATTAATACTCTGCCATTAGAAGGGAATGAAATTGTTAATTTGAGTTTAGACGGCATAAATAGTGATGAAACTTGTGAACTTACCATGAGTCTTTATACAGTTGGGGGTTTGACATATTCTAGGCCTGATGAAAAAAGTTATACTTTAGAATTGGTTTCAGTTGAATATTTACAAAATCTAAAAACTCTTGTTAGTCGTTCATATATGAATGAAAAAATAGAGGAAATAATCAAAGATCTTCTTATCAGAGATATAGAAGTTAGTCTTAATAATCGTCCAATAGATTTATCAATGGCCAATGTTGGATCAAAAAGCTTTGATATTGAACCAACAGTAGGTTTACATGATATAATAATACCAAACTGGAAACCATTTGATGCTATAGATTGGCTAGCCAGTCGAGCTATACCAGATCGTGGTGAAGTTGGATATACTTTTTTTGAAAGTAGAAATGGATTTCATTTTCGTTCATATAATTCTCTGTTAGATCAAGATGCAGTTGCTACATACACTTATTCTAATTCTAGTTATGCTAATAAAGGTTCTGCAGGTGAAGAATTTAGATTTATGAGATGGCAGGTTGATAGAATTCCAAATATAAAAGAAAATATTGAGAATGGGATGTATTCCAATAGGATAATTTCACACGATTGGATTAATATGAATTATGAGGTACAGGAGCAGGATTCTGAGGCAAGTGTGCAAAAGGTTGTTTATGAAAATTATGATTCGCAACTAACGGAACATCTTTATACAAAATCCAGAATGATGACATGGATGCAACAATTACGAAATTTTAAATTGGTATTAGAAGTTGATGGTAATTTTGATAGAAGAATAGGTCAGACTATAGAAGTTGAGATACCAATTTCGTTGATAGGAGAGGCAACAAAAGATGAACTTCTTTCTGGTAAGTATCTTATTTCTGGAATCAAGCATGTTTTTACAGAATCGCATGCAACTCAGTTGGAGTTGATAAGAGGGGTTTAAATGAATACTGATTTTATTTGGTGGACAGGGGTAGTTGAGGATCGTGATGATCCAAAGCAGCTAGGTCGTTGTCGAATTCGTATACTTGGTTATCACAGTGAGAGTAAAACAGATATACCAACCAAGGATTTGCCGTGGGCTTATCCTGCAATGCCGATTGATACCAGACCCCGAGCCACTCCAGTTGGCCCAGTTGAAGGTACTTGGGTTATGGGTTTCTTTAAGGATGGGAAAAGTGCACAACAGCCAGTAATGACTCATGTATTGGATAGTGGTTTTAAGACAGCAAATGAACCAGATAAAGGTTTTAATGACCCAGAAGAAAATGAGACAGGGCCCAAGCGGACTAAATGGACTCCACCTCGTAACTTAGCTGGTAGGGTATGGAACTATTTTACATCAGGAATTAGTTCTGTGATTGATGAAGATTGGCCAAAACCAAATGAGAATACAATTAATCGTCTTGCAAGAGGTATTACAAAGGGTACTTGGCATGAATGGGCTAGACAACGTAGAAACACTGGTATTGAAACTGCAGCTCCTGCAGGGCCTTTCAATTATACATGGGATGAGCCAATACCAGAATATAATGCACAATATCCATATAATAAGGTTGAGGAATCAGAATCAGGTCATGTTTTTGAGGTGGATGATACACCTAACCATGAAAGAATAACAAGAAGGCATAAAAAAGGTTCCTATGAAACAATAGAAAATGATGGAAGGGCTGTTAAGATAGTCGGTAGTGATTATGAAATAGTAATAAAAGATCCAGAAAGTAAAGATAAATTATCAGGAAGTAAAAATGTTTATGTTGATGGTAATGTTAATATCACTGCAGGTGGGGATGTAAACCTTATGTCTACTTCTGGAAATGTTAGGATTCAATCTGATAAATCTATTAGATTGGATGCAGATGAGTATATTGTAATGAAAGCAGGTATGGGGATATTATCATCGAGTCATTATTTTTCTACCACAGGCCCTATATTACATGGCGGGGGTAGTCCAATGGTTGTGCCTTTTGGCTTTCCTACAAGTTTTGCATTTGATTTTGGTCAAAAGTATTTAAAGGAAGAATTTTCTGAATTACTATCTAAATTTCCAGCTGATAGTAATGTTGTAAAAACAATTACAAAATATAAAACTGATCTCGAAACTGCTAGGTCTGGGTTTGAAAATGTACAAAAAAAGATTCAAGAGTTGAAAAATTCTGATAATATTGAATCTGTGCAAGAACAGGCATTGGATTTGAAAAAGGAGCAGGATAGGATTACTGCTGAACTCTCTAAGAGTTATCAGGTTGTTTCTGGTGTATTGGATGGTAGTATGGATTCTGATGATTCTCTGGCTTTAATGCATGATAAAGCTTCTAGTACCTCTTTTATAAAAGAAGCAAAGGAAGTAGCTGATGGAGTTTCAAGAGAAATTTCAAATACTATTAGTGAGGCAACTGGGTATATTGAGGAGCAAGTATCTGAGGCTACTGGCAAAGTTACTAGTTCTGTAAATACTGCAATAGGTGAAGTTAGTTCAATAGTAACAGATACTGCAGCCTATGGGATGATTGCAGATAGTCTTGAGACTACTAAACTAGTAAGAGATGCAATGAAGAAGAAAATGAAAGAATTATCTAAAAAATTAATGTCTGATGTTGGAACTAAATTATTGACAGGAACAACAATTGCTTTTAGTATGATACCATTAATACGCATGGTACAGTTCGGGCATGCAGAAGAAGATCTTGAAGATGGGGAATTTAGACCACCTGTTGATTTAGATTATACAATTGTTCATGCAGGTTCCTTTGTTACTGGAAGGGAGTATTTTGTTAATCATTTAGGTAATCGCGATGAATTAGATTTGTGGGAAAAACATCATGGTTTGGGTAAAAGGCCAAAAGTTGGACAAAAGTTTATTGCAAATGGGCCTGGTAGGGGTGTTGGTTCGGCTGCTTTATTTTATTTAAAAACAGACACTTCAAGAAGACCATCAAAGGGTAGTATAATAGAAATTGCTAAGGGTTCTATAGTAGATGGCGCGCCATTGTTAAATTTTGAAGAAATGCGAATGATTGATAATAAAGAAACATTGATTTCAATTATAGAATTGCATGTAAAGCCAAATGGAATAAATGAATCCAAATATTTTCAAACTTGGATTCATAAAGAAAATTGGGATATAATAATAGGTATGATTAAGAAAGGTGATCCTCAGGCACAAGCTGTGAATATGGTCATGAATTGGTTAAGGGAGAGGGCTGAAATAGAACAGCGTAGAATATCTTATAATATGTTGGAGAATTATGTTGATTTTAGTAATGCTGGCTATAATCCAGAAGTTATCAGTGTGTTGGATAAAACGGATCTTATCAATTTTTCTAATAGGCAAAGAGCTGATAGTTTGGAAAATGATATATTGACTAGGGAAGGATTGGATAGATTGGAGATATTGGAACAACGTTTTGCACTTACAGATGAAGATAAAGAAAGGCTTATACAGGTAAGAGAAGGGCTCGTTGAAGATAGACATGGCCGCATAAGGGGTACTGGTAAGTTTACTGTTGTTAGTAGTGATGTAGGAGCTGCACAGAATCATTTGAGTGTAAGTTTGGGTGTACTTGGTACAGAACCGAAAGAGCAAAGATTAAGTGATTTGGATTATGAATTGAGTCATACCTCTTGGACTCCTGAGATGCAGGATAGGAAGCAAAAGGTTATGATAGAAATAGATGGTCTTAGGGCAGCTATCAAAAGAGAATATGAAGAAAAGGGAAAAGTATATAATGAGAATAATACTGCTGGAGTTTCTAATGTGCAAAGTCATGAATCTAATAAACCTATAGCTACGGGTGCGCGCAAATCAACAGGAGGCCCAGGCAATTTAGATTCTAGTAATAAAGCTGAAGAAAAAAAGAAGCCATGGGAAGAGGTGTAGGTTATGCAAAAAGTTGGAAGACTTTTGAATAGGTATAGTGAGGAAGTGGAAGTTTCTGATGCTATTAATACTTTGTTTGAGAAGAAGATAATTGAATATAATGAGGAAAAAAATACATTAACAGTTAATATGGATATTAAATTGAAATTTAAGGGTAGGTTGGTTGTGGATTGCGATGATCATATTGTTATGAATAGTGGCCAAAAGGCAGATCCAAATCGTGATGATGATGTACCATTTTCTATATGGTTCAATTCTGATTTAGATGAAAATAATCAGCCAATAGTGGAACTAAGTCCAGTACAGGAGAAATGTGATCATTAATGGCCACTGCCAAGTTTTATATCAGAGATGGTACTTTAAAAAATTTACCGCTTGGGTTAATCTCTGAAGTTAAATATGCAGATTTTCACAAGCGGAGTGAAACAACATATTCTGATGTAACTATAACTGCCGCAGATTTACCTTTTACAACTCTTACCAAAAGAGATGGAACAGTTGTTGATCTAGGTTCTACTATTGTTACAGGCTTTTCAACAGATACAATTCTTGTTAATGAAAGTGATACTCAGCAAACAATACCAGATGTAGATGGCAATCCTACACAGGTTAAGATTTTTCCAGTTACGCCTGGTCGTTATATAAATGATGATAGAAGGTATGATATTAATACACTTATAAATTTTGATAATGCCCAAGGTTCTTCAACTTGTATAACGCATGTGAGTGGTGAATTGCCAGATGGCATTTGTATAACTACTGGTATTACTTCTGAAGGTTATGTTACATTTTGTGGAAATATAAGAGATGATTTATTTAATCTTACTATGAATGATTATGATGAAATGAATAGGAATATATATGAAAATCAGCAAACTTCATTTTTGAATATTCAATATTTAGATAATCTTACTGATAAAAATGTATTATCAAATCCATCAAGTACATTTAGTGCAAATGATATTATTACCAATGTAGATGGCGGGTCTTGTGATTTGAGAAAGATAAATACCATTACCACATATGATACGAATAAGCTTTGTATTGATGTTGATACCTATACCAAAAATGTAGATAATTATGGTGGGGATGCATATGTGACAACTTATAAACCCTTTGAAGTTGAGCATCAACAAAAGGTTGATTCTAATGGGAATTTTCTTCCTATTGAAAGTGGTTGGAGAGGTTATCTTTCAAATGCAGAGAAAACAATATTTGCTCAATATGAAACTTTGAATCATGTAAACAGTTTTGTTGATAGTAAGTTTTATAGAGATTATACATTTACACTGGCACTTTATGATGTGGATACAAATGTGGAGGTAGAAAACAAAACATTCACTTTACAGGTTCAGGCTAGCCCAGAGGCCTTAAGAGATAATTATCTTTCTGGTAATAATTTGGGCATTGATGGGTTACAATCATTCCAAGATTATGTTGGAAATATTAGGTTATAGGGTATGTTAGGAATTGCTGTTATTAGTGATAGGATTACACCACATTTTGAAGGTGGTAGAATATCCTATTTTGTTGGTAGTAGTAATGTTGCAGGAAGGCCTGGCATGCCGGGAATATTTCATTTGCCGGGAGAATCATCAGGAAGTCTTGATGTATATGCTGATGGGAGATCTGTTCATAGAAAAAATGATGTGGCAGGAATACCACATTTTACAAATGCAATGCCAAGTGATCAACCATTAACAGGTTTACAACCAGCTAATATATTGCCAGGGCTGGGAGCAGTTTTGGTTTGGAGATTGCATCATCAACCTTTTTTAATTGATGGTTCTGCAGATGTCTATACAAATGGTCAGCCTAGTGGGTATCATGGTGCAAGGTATATTTGTTCTGCTGTAATTGAAGGTAGACTTGAAGGAATACCTACGGTTTTTGTTAGTCCAAGATGGGGAGGAATTCCTAGTTTATCTACAGTGGTAGAGGGAGTTGGTTCTATTGCATTTGATGAGACTCAGGCTTGGATAGAAACAAAATTAGAAAGACAAAATAATGATTAGGGAGAGTTCCAGTGGCAATTTCACAAAGCATACAGGATAAAGTTAATTATCAAAATAGGACATTTAAAGATTTGGATTTAGATTTCCTTCAGCATCCTGCAACTAAAGATGTTAGAAAAAAAGTTGGTGAGAATGCATTGAAGCAGAGTATTAGAAATTTGATAATGACAAATCCAAGAGAACGGTTATTTCAACCTGAGATTGGCTGCGGTGTCTATAATATGTTGTTTGAACCATTGATGCCTATAACTGCATTAGAGATACAAGAGAGTATCAAAGATGTTATAAATAGTTATGAACCTAGAGTATCTTTGGAATCTGTGAGAGTCACTGAGAATAGTAGATCTGATGGTTATGATGTGTACATTTCTTTTTCAATAATTAATTCAGAACAGACAGTCGCAATAGACTTTTTCTTGGAACGGATGAGATAAAATGGCAATAGTAAACGATAATAGATTAGAAATTTCTAAGTTAGATTTTGATGGGATAAAAGCTAGCTTAAAAACATTTTTGCAATCGCAAACAGAATTTACAGATTATGATTTTGATGGTTCAGGGATGAGTGTATTATTAGACGTTTTGTCATATAATACACATTATATGTCATATTATCTAAACATGGTCGGTAATGAAATGTTTTTGGATAGTGCGACTAATAGATATTCTGTCATTTCACTTGCAAAACAAATGGGCTATATGCCATCATCAAGAACTGCAGCTACTTCATTAATTTCTTTTACGGCAGCTGTTAGTGGTGGGGCAACAACTGTAACAGTTCCTGCATGGACTAGATTTAGTGTTGTGAGTGACAGAATTAAGTATATATTCCAGCCCGTTTCCGATACAATAGCTACTGTTTCTGGTGGAAGTGCAACTTTTAGTAATTTGTCAGTAAAAGAAGGGGTGTATGTTTCTAATAGTTGGACTTATGGCACAAGTGGAAAAACTCAACAGTTTATTATACCGAATAAAAATATTGATACTAGTACCCTAACGGTTTCCGTTAAGCAGAGTAAAAGTAATAGTTCTACCGATTCATACAGTCTTTATACTGAATTAGAAAAATTGGATAATACATCAAAAGCTTATTTTATTCAAGAAATTGAGGATGGCCTCTATGAAATATATTTTGGTGATGGAGTTTATGGCAAAAAGCCTTCCAATGAGAATATAATAGTAGCAGAATATCTTGTTACGAGTGGTAGTGAAGCTAATTATGCAGGACGTGATATCTTACAAAAATTTACTATTGAAGATAGTCTTATTGCGAATACAGGGACTGCCACTGTGAGTGGGGATATTACAGCTTCATCATATGCATCTGGTGGAACTGAAACTGAAACTATTGAGTCAATTAAGCATAACGCACCTAGAAATTATTCTGCTCAAGAGAGATTGGTAACTGAATCAGATTATAAAAATATTGTTTTGACAAAATATAGTAATGCGAAAGCAGTTAAGGTTTGGAGTGGAGATCCCAGTAAGGTGTTGTTTAGTACTGGAAAGCCTCAGGAAAGTGGAGTTGTTTATATTGCTATTGTACCAGTAGTGGCAACCCAAGGTGGGGGGTTAGATCCTGCAGCTAAAGACTATGTTACAAAAGTTCTTTTAGATCCTTATAGGATACTTGGAATTAGAAATGAAATTGTTGATCCAAATACAACCAGAATAAAAGTGAGAGGAAAGGTGTTTTACAATCCTCGTTTGGGAACTGGCAAGAGTGAAGATACTTTAAAAAATGGTATTATTGATGCAATCGAGACTTATGCATCAACAAATTTAGAAACGTTTGATGTTTCTTTTAGATATTCTAAGTTGATGAAGGCAATTGATGATAGTGACAAATCAATTCTTTCTAATGAAACCAAGATTCAATATAGTGCACAGACTCATATAATTGGTTCTTCAAATGTAAATATGTATGAAAGAAGTTCTTTGACAAGGAAGGGTGTTGGGAGTAGTGAATTCCGTTATGCAAAATTAAAACCTTTTAGCTTCGATACTGATTTGAAAAAAGGAAGTATTTATAGCGATTGGTTTTGGATACATGTTCAGGCAATGAATCCAGATAAATCAGGTGGTTGGGCAGAATCTGGTAGTATGATAAGTCGTTCCAGTGAAACAGAATTTTCTTGGCAAAAGGATATTGTTACCTATCGTTGGAGAGAGCCTGAATTACAAGCTGCTTCTGCAGAAGAGCATGTTTCTCTTGTGAAGGTTCGGTTTATTGATGATTTGAAAAAGGCTTCTGTTTATGAAAGTAAGTATAGTGCACTTGCATCTGTAATGCAGGATCGTAGAGGTAAGGGGCAGGTATATTTACAGACTGAGGGTGGCCATATTGTTCCTTTTCAAGATTATAGAAGACCAAATCTTAATCAGTTGACTTATGATATAAATGATGTATATGAAGATGATTTGATTATGACAGCATCTGGCGATACTAGAATGGGTTATCATTTTGCATTAGTAGATTATAAAACAGGAATTGTTAGTGATGTAAAACAAATACCAATATTTGCATTTGATAGTGATGTAACAGTTACTTTATTTACAACTGAATCAGAAACAGGTATAAATATGGAAAGTGTTACAGGTACTATGGCACTAAAGAGTACAACTACTACAGATCGCGATCTCTTATATATTCATACTGATTCAGAATTGCAAGATATTGTTCCTAAATCAAGTACTGTAATAATGTTGGATACAAGTACTTTAAGTTCAGATCTCGAAATGGTTCCAGACACAAAGAGTATAACATAATATGGACTATCAAGACTTAAATAAGAAAAAAATATCGAGTTTTGTTGAAACTCAACTTCCACAATTTGTTCGGAGTCAATTTGCACTTAATAATGGTAAAACTTTAATTCATAGATTTATTGAATTATATTATGAATGGCTAGAAAAAGAATATGATTTAACTATTTCTGATATGTCTGGAAGATCTATAAAAGAATTTGGTAGTACTCAATTATTGAATACTCAAAATGAGGTTGGTAATCCATATAATATTCTTACGAAGTTGCAAAGTTATACTGATGTAGATAGGACAATTTATCCTTTATTGCAATTCTTAAGAAAACAATATATGATGGATATTCCTCATGATATTGAAACAGATCTTAGAAAAACTTTAAAGTTGATGAAGCATTATAATGTAAGAAAGGGTACTAAGAAAGCCTTTGAATTTATTTTTAGGGTATTGTTTAATAAAACTGTTGTTGTAGAAAAACCTGCGGATAAGATTTTTTTATCGAGTGGTGCAAAATGGTCTGAATCATCCTATATGTATGTTCAAGTTATTGGTGGAATTGAACCAACAGTAGAATCTGATTTAACAGGTTTTATTGGTTATTATGTTTTAGGTGAGTCATCTGGTGCTACTGCAAAGGTAGTAGATGTTCATAGTTACTATATCAAGTCAACTAGAATTACAGAATTTTTATTGGATAAGAAGAGTATAAAAAGAACTCCAGTTTTTTCTAATAATGAATATGTCCAAGCTGTTTCTATTCTTAATGAGAAAGGAAGTATAACTTATATTCCAGTTAATAAATCAGGAACAACATCTCAAATAAGGGCCAAGGCAATTGCTGGTATTAATTATATTAGATGGGATACTCCTGGCAGTGGGCATGATTTTGAGGATAGTATTCAGTTGAGTAATAATGGTTCTGCAACTGGAACTACAGGATTAAGTGGTGGGTCTACTTATTCTACAGGAACCGATATTGCAACTACTGGGGGTTCTGGCACTGGACTTAAAGTAGATATATTAACACTTAGTGGTTCGACTCCTGCAACTATTCAAATTTCTTCTGGTAGTGCTGGTTTGGGTTATGCTGACAATGAACTTATTACCATAACAGGTGGTGATGGTAATGCAACTTTTAGGATAAATGGGGTTGATAATGAAGGTGGGGCTTCAGCTCGTATTACAAAATTGACAAAAGGCCCTGTAGATGATGTTAAGATAGATGCAGTTGGCCAGAATTATAAATTAAATGATGAAGTTTTTATGATAGGAGCCTATTTAAATATTGGAGAGATGTCAACAACAGCATTTGCAGTAGGGGATAGAATAATAGGTGAGGAAACTGGTGCCACAGCGGATATAAGGGCAGTTGTTAGTGAAAGGTTATATATTGATAATATATTAGGCACATTCAAAACAGATGTTAGTCGTAATGAACCTTATGGTGGAGAAACTATTATAGTTAAGCATAGTGCAGCAAGTGATACTGAAATATTGGCTACTGCAATGACTGCCAATAATGATTATTTTATTAAAGAATTAGGTGATTTTTCTATTCCATTGTCAAATCTTTCAACATCTTCTGGTACTGGTAATAGAACAATAGCTTCAACTGGTCATGGTTTAGTGGCTCATGACTTTGTAAAGTTTCCAAGTGGTACTAATTCTTCTTTTGAGGTTTTTCAAGTTGAATCTGTTACTGATGCTAATACGTTTGTTGTGAGTTCTAATTTAACCAATGCAATCAATTTAGTGGTTGGTTTTACTGGATTGACAGATTTTGTTGCAGTTGGTGCATCCGAGAATAAGGTTGGAATTGTATTTACAGCAACTGGTGCAGGTAAGGGTGCAGGAAAAGTTTATCCTAGAAATAAATACGGTAGAGTCCGTTGGGTAGGTGAAATTGAAAGTAATACAGCAGTTGGTGAAGTTGATTCTATAAATACAACAATAACGTTAACGAGTTCTGGAAGTTATACGATTGGTGAGAAAGTTACAGGCAGTACCAGTGGGGCTATAGGAACTGTAATAAGTAATAGTGGTACTACACTTGTTGTAAGTAGAACAACAAATACATATAGTGCAAATAGTGGTGATACACATTATCCTCTTTCTTTATATACGGATGGTTCTGTATTTTCACCAAATATAACTGATTTTGTAGCGGGTGATACAATAGCAGCTGTTACTGGTAATGGTGGTTCGGGTGTTAGTAGAACTCAAGGGAGTGCACCTGTCAATGGTCAGATTGCAAGAGTGAAGGTTGTTTATGGGGGTTCTGGATTTGCTAAATCACCTCAAGAATATATATTTACTGATAATGGTTCTGGTGCAACATTAACTCCATATGGTTCCAAAATAGGTGGAATTGAAAGGGCTGAAATTGTATCGGCCGGAGTTAATTATGGAACTAATTCAACAGCAGGGTCGAATACAAAAACTTCGCCATGGACTCCAGCAGTGGGTAATCCTAGTGTTTCTGTAATTATAGATTCTCTTGGGATGCATGTTGATAAGAAGGGTACATTAAGTACTGGTGAATCTGTTTTTAAGGGTGGAGATATTGTACCTTTTAGTTATAAAATTGGAAGTGATCTAGCTTATGAAAAGTGGGTAAAGGTAATTATGGAAATTGGAGCTCCAGCTGGTATGACAATATTCCCAAATCAATTTTTGAATGATAAAGAAACTTCAACTAAGGTAATATCAGGTAGGATAGGATATTTTGATGGGTCAAGTATGCAGGAAGCAAATATCTAGGGGTAAGGAATGGCAACGATATTAACGAATAAATTCAAGTTTAGAAATGCTAAAAGTTTTATGGAATTGTTTAGAACAAATCATGTTTATTTGTTTATTGGTAGAAACAGAGCATGGTCAGATGAAGCAAGTCCTGATACACCTACTAACCTAACTGCATTAACTGATGAATTTGATGTTTGGAAGGATATTATAGTTCTTAAAAGAGTGCCAATAAGTGATGTTTCATTAGTGGTTCCTAGATATGATTATGATGCAAGTACTTCCTATACAGAATATGAGCATGATAAAACTGATTTGTTCTCAAGGGATGGCACTTCAGTAAATCCATTTTATGTTGTTAGGCAAGAATATACTGGGATGTATGGAGTTTGGAAAGTTATTGCAAATGTAGAAGATGATTCTCCCACGACAGCTCCAAATTTACAAAATGGTATAACTGCAACTCATTTTAGAGATTATCTTAGTGTAGAGGGTTATTTGTGGAAATATATGTACCGTATAACAGAAAGTGAAATGAATAAATTTGGTACTACTGTAGCAGATTCATCTGGTAATAAATGGATGCCTGTAAAAACATTATCTACGGCCGGTGTAGAACAGGATTTTAATTCACAGTGGAATGTTCAAAGGCAAGCAGTTCATGGTGGAGTTCATTATATAAGACCAACTTCGGCAATTGCAGCTGGAGATGTTGGGAAAAAGATAAAATTAGATGGTGATGGTTCCAGTTTTGATTCAACGATAAGATTGGTAGGGAGTACATATTATGTTGGTATTGATGATGCAGGAAAAGATTATACATATGTACGACGCGTAATGAAAGAGACTGCAGTTGGAAGTGGATTGTATGTAGAAGATAGCAACTTAACTGCAATAATGTCACCTATAAATGGCCATGGTTTTGATCCAGTGGAGGAATTGGGTGGCTATCAGCTGATGGTACATACCAGCTTGGCAGGTTCAACTTCTTTTGGTCAGGATTCTGGAACATATGAACATTCATATGCAGATGGAAGTACTACAGAATTTAGACAAGTTGGACTTCTCATAGATCCAATTAGGAGTGATAGTGTACATGATGATATACTTGGCGGGGAATATAAAGGAACAGCAGTACAAAAAGGTAATAGGCAAACAGCTGTAGATTCTACAAATTTAGTAAAAATAAATTATAGCAGTGAAACAAGAGATGCAACTATATCCACTGAAGCTGATTGGCTCGGAAAGGAAGTTTTACAATTACAAGGTACAACTCCTTCCAATACTGTTGATATGCATGCAGCTGGCAGAGTTGTTAATATTGATACGGCAAATGATATTGTTTATATTCAACCGTATGCAGGAAAGGAAAGTCAAAAGAAATTTTCAAACAGTGCAACATATCGTATATTTTTAGCAGATAGTGGACAAACTCATGGGGTAAATACTAGTAACTATTTCGTTCCTGGCGCGGCTGGTGGTGTTGTTAAGAATGATTTAATCCCATATACAGGTGATATTATTTTCATTGATAATAGAGTTGCAATTACCAGATATAGTGGTAGAACTGAAACAGTAAGACTAGTAATAGAATTTTAGGGGAGAGATATGTTAGGTACAACGTTATTAAAATTAGGTACTTTGATAAGTACGGAATCTGGTAGTAATTATGTTGCAAGTAAGTCTAGTGATTATCAAGCTAGTCAGCCAGCATACCAGGCGGGTCAGTGGTGGCGTGAGGTAGATGAAGGGGTATTATTGAGATTACTGAGACAAGCAAATATGATTGATACCATGCAGGATTATAAGAATGGGAATATTAATAAAGGTCAGGCTTGGATGGCTGTGCAGCATGAATTACATTACAAAGGTTATATGGCTTGGTCTGGAACTTATGATGGTTCTTCTTATCAAGCTCAATATTATGATCCTACAGGAGGCCCAGCGTATTCTGATTATGATGCGAGTATTAAAAGTTCTAATAGGTCTAGTAATTACCAAGCTAGTCATAATACTCAATCTATTCAGTTTAAAGAGAATACTCCTATACAGACTCAGGAACTTGATGAGATTGGTCTTATAACAACGGAAAAAATAAGAAATATTGCAGATGGAGTTTTTGTTGAAAGTGGTGAACTTATCAAATCTGGTCAAGTTACTTTTAGTACGGACATATCTTATGTGAGTCTTAATTCCACTACATTACTTAATGAGTTTAAGGTTCTTTATGATGGCAATCCAGATACTTATATTGTTGGAAAATATATAACAGATGGAAATAGTAGGATAAAGGCTAGAGTTATTGCAGCATCACCTGATAGTTATCAGGGTGAAACTGCAGAAAATCATTCACTTACATTATTTTTGACTTATATTTATTCTGATGGAGATCAAGCAACTGTTACTAATATTTTTCAGAATTCAGATAATTTATATATTTTAAAAGCCGATGGAACTGCAGATACAGGAAAGCAAATAGGAGTTGTGGGATCTTATAGAGCTCTACCGAGAGAATCTAGGGGAAAATCTTCTATTGCTCAAATCAAAGAAGGTCATATTTATGCAAATGGTATGACTATAAAAGTTTGGCCACAAACATTAGTAGTTGATAAATATGGAACTTTACCATCCTATAGAATAGGTCTTGTTTTACAGGAATTTTTAGTCAGTGCAGATGATGATCCTACTCTAAGAGATCCTTCATTTGGGCCGAATGAAGGCGCGCCTGGTGCAGATCGGATGAGGGCTCAAGTAATCCTTGCAAGAAGGGAATTGACTTCTCGTAATAATGAAAATTTTTTGGATCTTTTAAAGGTTGTAAATGGCGAGGTTCAATGGAAAAATAGGTATATTAGAGAAGATGCATCTAAGTCTGATATAGTAGAGAGTGAATATATTCACCGAGGCGATAAAGTAATCAAGCCTTTTAATTATGAAATACGAGAACATCTTAATACAAATACTGATTATAATAGTGAATCTGGATTATATACTACTGGTGAAGGTGGCCTTGATACTTTGATTTCATTGGGAGTTAGTGATGGTGAGGCTACTGTAAATGGTAAAGGGATAAAAATACAAACCAAGCAAAGAATTAATATTGAAAAGCCAAGAACTGTTAAGACTAGAACCAATTCAACCTCAGTTGCTGCACAGGTTGGTAATTATGTAGTTACAGATGGTGGAATTGATATCACTCAAGATACTCTTAGTGCATATAACAATGAATATTCTGGTTGGATGTATATATCTCCCAAGCAAGCTGTTGAAAATTCAGATATTACCAAAGTTAATTTGAGAAAATCTACTGCAACAGCTGCGACAGTAGGAACTGCACGAATTAGAGATATTGTAAGATTTAATGATGAGTATAAAATCTATCTTTATGATATTCAGATTACCCATGCATCTCTTACGTTAAAAGATGTTGAAGAAATAACAACGGCTACAAATGATTATAAAATTGCAGATATTAATACAGAGTTTACTCAAACAGTTATTCAGAGTCATGGTGCTTCAGAAACTGCAGCTTTTGCAGATGATACACAGTTTGGTATTGATACTACATTAACTTCTTTAAATGAGACTTCTTTGAATAAAAATTTATTTAGAATTCCCAAAGAGGCAGTATATCATGATAGTGGCGTAAGTAGTGTGGTTATTAATAGAGTGAGAACATCATTCTTTGTAGCTGCTAATGGCTCTTTACAATTAATAGTAGGTGGCCTTGGTGCTGGTGAAACTTTTGATGATAGTAATTTAAGTTCTACACGAAATGTTGATGTTTTGGTTTATGGTGCAGATGGGGCATCTTCAGGGAAGATGTGGAAATCTAGTGAATTGGTGATATCTTATAATGGTGCAAAAACCCAAATGACAATTACTGAGGATGGAACTGGTGCATTTCAGAATGGCGATAATTATGTAATTATAGCACCTATTAAATTATCTACTCCAGTAGTTGTTCCGAAAACTTTGAAATATACCACAAAAAATGTAACGACTATACTTACATCTAGGACAATTGATTTGGTCTATGGTGATGTGATTGATAAGAATTGGAAAGTATATGAAAATGGAAATGGTTTTTCAACAAATGCAACAGCAAGTGATATTGATGTTACTTCAAGATATGAAATGGATACTGGTCAAAGAGACAATTCATATGAAGCTGCTACTTTAAAATTAAAAGATGAATATCCATTGCCAAGTGGCTCATTGAGAATAGAATATTTTTATTTACAATGGGGAACTGATGCTGAACAATATGATGAGGCAGGACAAGCTTGGCGAGTTGGAGATTATATTTCTGTCGATTCATATCCAGTTGGTAGTGATTCAGCCCCTGCTGAATGGACTAGTAGAAATGGTTCAGCATTTGGTTATGCTGATATTCCAGTGTATACGAGTCCAAGTCTTGGGGAGAAATTTAGATTATCGGATGTAATAGATTTCAGACCATTGAAAAATTCTGATAGTGGTAGTTCACATAATGGCGTGGTTGTCAAGTCTACCAGAACTCCATATAATACAACTGTTGATATTGGTCAATTGAAATATTATCAGCCAAGAATAGATAAAGTTTATTTAACAGAAGGTTCTACTGATCCAGAAATTATTGATGAAGAAGATGTTGTTATTGGCGAAAAGTATAAAATTGTGAGTAAGGGAACTAGTAATTTTGTAAATCAAGGTTCTGTAACGAATTCACCTGATGAAATTTTTATAGCAGATACACTTGGGGGTGCTAGTGGTACTGGTAAGCTTACAAAAGCAGTGGGTAATTTAAGAGTTATTAAGGGAACTCCATATGATGGAGATCCAGTTGTACCAGATGATCCAAAAGTAGGATTGTCTATTTTTGAAGTAAAAGTACCAGGCTATACATTTTCAAGTAGTGATGTTATTGTCAAGCCGATTGATAATGTTGAAAGAAAGAATATAGATATTGCTAAATATGAGAAGATTATTGAAAATTTACAAAGACAAGCTTCGGTAGATCCACTGGAAGCCAAGGCAGATAGTTATGATATTGGGTCTGGTAGGAAAAAGGTTGGTCATTTCTTTGATTCTTTTGAAGGTCAAGAAAAATCGGATGTTCTATTAAAAGAGTATTCTGCATCCATTGATAGGTTTAGGAATGAATTACGTCCAGAATATTCTGTTATTAATCTTGGAGTTAAGAAAACTCCATCGTGTGCAAATTCTCTTTATGATCCACAAACAGGTGGTGTATCAGATAAAGAACTCATATCACTACCATTAAATGTAGCTGAAAATTATGTAGTTGAAGTTCAGAATCCCGAAGCTAGTATGGATCTCCCATTGAGAACAACCCATACGGATGTCTATAATGGATATATGAAAATTACGCCTGATTATGATAATTGGAAATCTACTAAATCAAGGCCTGATCTCATAAAAAATAAAAATGGTGAATTTGATGCAATCAAGCATCATCCCACTGCAGCCGATGTTAATGGTATGGTTTGGGAAGATTGGAAAACGCATTGGTCTGGTTTTTCCAAAAATGAATTTGAAGATTTATCCAAGGATACTCCATATAAAGATATTTTCAATGATTTGAAAAAGAGTTATGAAGTTGAATCAAATTCAATTGAAGTTGCAGGTAAGCACGTATTGACTGATTATGTACCGTATATAAGAAGTCAAACAATTACCATTTCAGCCTATGGTTTACGTCCAAATACAAGTAATATACGCATAACATTTGATGGGATTGATATTACTAGTGATGTCTATAGCAATACTGCAACAAGTTCCACATTCAAGAATACAACTCTTAGTACCCTTAGAACGGATGATTATGGTAGGTTTATTGGCAGTTATATAATACCTAATGTGGATGCTGGTGTGGGTACTGTTAAGTTCAAAGCAGGAAAGAAGTTGATTGTTTTGGATAGTACAAATAATGATGTAGATTGTTATTCAGAAGCAATTTTCAATGCAGTTGGATATGTTGACAATAAAGTATCAACTAGAAATCTTGAAAGATCATGGGAAGACCAAACAATAGACACTCTTTCGCAGGGAATTGAGATATTTGATGATTGTTTTGTGAAAAAGGTTGATTTATATTTTATTGCAAAAGAGAGTTTCGGGGCTACCAGACCAGTTATTTTACAATTGCGTAAGTTGATAAATGGGAAGCCATCCAAAGATGTTTTACCATTTTCGACAGTTGTGAAAAATCCTACGGATACTTTGAATGTAACAACAACAATTACTACATCTCATTTTACGGTTGGAACTACAATTTATGGAAATTCCTCTGGTGCAAGTGGGAAAATTATAAGTAAAGCTTCATCCAATACTCAAATTACAGTGAATACAACAAGTGGGAAATTTATAGATGGGGAAGAAATTACTGATAATACTAATACCTATACTTTAAATGGGTCTGATGGAGCTGTTGTTGGGATAGAGGTTGATGGTACAACTCCTACAACTTTTGAATTTAGTGAATGCGTTTATTTACCAAGAGGAAAATATTGTATTACAATTATTACTCCTTCGCCATTATATAAGATAAAAGCTTTGGATTTGAATTCACAAGCTGGTTCTAGGATGACAGGAGTTGGGCAATTGTATCAGGGTTATGATCTAATGAAAGGTCAATTGATAAAATTTAGACTTTGGAGAGCTAAATTTGATACAACTATAACTGCAGCAGAGAGTACGGCCGATTTAGTAACATCAACTCTTTCAGATATTTCATTAGAAGCAAATCCATTGGAATCTTGGAATAGTGAACATGCTAGTAAAAATATTATTAGAGTTCATCAAAAAAATCATGGTCATGTATCAGCTGATACAATAACCTTTGGTGGAGTGGTTGGAACAGATACGGTAGATGTAGATTTGACTAACCTCAGTTCGGGTAATGCAGCCGATTGGAAAGTTGGTGAAATTATTTATCAACACAGTGCTGATGTAACTGGAAATACAGTATATAATTATCCGCATGGTATCCTACTTGAAATTTCTATAGGTTCACCAAATACTATGAAGGTTGCAATGTTATCAACTGATAGTTTCACTGCAGGTGGTGCAAAATTACGACAAGTGGCTGCAAAATTAATTGGAACTAGTACGGCACAGAATGCTGATATAGTTTCTACACCTAATTTCAATCAATTGAACAAGAAGCGTAAGAGATTGAATGGAATTGATGTTGAGTATATAAACAATGGTGCAGCTGCCACTATAGGTTCTGCATCTGGTAGTGCAAATAATAATCCAACTGCAGTAGGTTCTGGTTATACAGATGGAGATAATTTTGATGTTGCAACAACTGGTGGATCTGGAACTGGTCTTACTGTAAGATTTACAGCATCAGGAAATGCTATTTCTAGTTATAATAGTGGAACCAAGGCAGGTGGGATACATATTGTAAATCCTGGCACTGGTTATGTAGCAGGGGATGTTGTAACAGTTAGTGGTGGAACTACTAGCGGAACTGTTACGGTGGTTTCTGTTAATACAAATGAATATACAGTTCAATCTACTAATATAACTCATGATTACTATGAAGTTAAAAGAACTGGCAGTGGTAATGTTGGGAGTACAGGTGCTACTGATATTACCAGTTATTCTGGAAGAATTGATACGGCAGGTGCAGCAACTAATTCAAGGGCAATTGGAGAAAATGGAGTTGTTATAAAAGCTGATACTGGAAGTAAGGGCCCAAGAGTAAGAGCAGATTTGATATATCATTCTGATACATCTATTATTCCAGAAGATACTACTTTGGATTGGAGTAATTCACTTGATGATGGGTCTAGTTATGATTCATTTACCAAAAATGCAAATAAAGTATTGGATGCAACCAAGTATGTTGATGATACTGTTCAGCTGAGAGCTGTATTTGATAGTTCAAATGATAGAGTCTCGCCAGTTGTTGATAAGAGTATGTTGAATCTAACATTGGTGAATAATCGCATGGATAGTAATACTCAGGCAGCTGGTACATTTGAAACATCAGCATATATTTCCAGAAAGACAACTTTGAAAGAAAGTGCAAATTCAATAAAAGTTGTGACTGATGCCATTGTACCCAAGAATTCTACTATTGAATTGTGGTGCAGAGTAGACAATGCAACTTCTGGCGATAAGTTTAATGATCTTTCTTGGACTCAGATTCCACAAATATCAGTGATAACAACCGATGATAGTGATACACCAGTTGAATTGTCTTTTATAAAAGATGATCTTAACATATTTTCAATTTTTCAAATAAAGGTTGTTTTTAAGAGTTCTGATACGAGTAAAGTTCCACGTTTGAAAAACATTATGGCCATTGCAAATTACAAAGACGATTTGTTGAAGCCGATGCAAGCACTAACACTAAATATAGTTAGAACTAGTGTTACTGGAACTGAAGATCATACTATTCCAACGGAATTTACTGTGAAGCAAGGAAATGTGTTTTTGATAGATTATGATAGTAATTATAGTTATTCTTCAAATGGTACGGTTGAATTTCTTAGAGATGCAGATGGCTCTATTGCTCCATTAAATAGTACACTAAATACTGGTTGTACAGTAAGATTTACTAGTACTTCTGGAACTAATAGTTTTAGAGCAGTGGTGATAATATTTGGTAGATAAATTATGGAGGATTGCGAATGCCATCAGTACTTATCGATAGAAAGACTAAGAAGATTATTAGTATTGTAGAAGGTCAAAAACTAAAAAATACAGAAGAATATGAAGTCTTTTATACTAATAAAACAAATGAAGGTGAAATCTTAAAAGAAATAGGTTCGTTAGGTTTTTTGGGCGAAACTGTTCATTTTGATGTTTTATTTAAACGTGATTCTCTTGGTGATGTTTTGATGCTGATGCCAGTGATTGCAGGATTAAAAAGAACCTATCCTCATTTAAAAATTGCCCTCCAAACAGATGAATGGTTGATTCCATTATTCATTGATAATCCTGTTTTCGATAGTGTTGTTGATTCTAATAGTATTATAATTGCAACATATGAAATCAATTTACAAGGTATTAGTGATTTTATAGCACTAAAAGATGGTCGTGAGAATCAACATAGAACATTTTATTATGAAGAAGTGACTAAAGATATCTTATCTCCCCATATGGATTGTTCATTTTTGCCAGATTATAACTTTAAATTGCCATTTAAAGAATCATTAACAATGAGAAAACGTTTAATGTCTTTAAATGGTCATAAAGTTATACTTGCACCTAAAAGTAAATCTTATTTTAGGATGTGGGGTTATAGGGATAATCTTGAAAAAAATTATTACAAAGAATTAGAATTAATTGAAGAATTTTCTACTTGGTCTTTTATAATTTTACATTCAGCTATTATCAATTCTTTTAGTTCTTCTAATAATGCATGGAATGTAACAGGACAGACAGATATATTGGAATGTGCAACTTTATGCAAATATGCAGATTTTGGAATAGTTCCTGATAGTGGTATAATGCATTTGTTGGGAGTTTTAAATATTCCTACTATAGCTTTGTTTGGTAATGTAACTGAACCAGAATATAGAATTAGTAAATATAAAAATATATTTCCCATAACCACTCCAACAACAGATTACGATTCTGAAAAATATAGAAAAAAGCCATATTGTCATATTCAGAATTGTTGGGATGGTCAGGTTCATAATTGTATTGGCAAAGAACATGAAAAATGGTGTACAAAGGAAATAACAATTGAAAAAATTTCCAACGTATATGAAAATGATATAAAAAAAATATTAGAAAATTCTTCTTTTATATTAAAGCCTTATGGGTATAAAAAATATACAATTCTTCCATCATTTTCTAATAATAAAAAACAATCTTCATTAAAATATTTTGATGAAGATTTTATTACTGGTGTGAAGTATGTTGGTCAGCTTGGTACTTCTGGTTATGCAATTGCAGCTAAAGGATATATTTTTGATATGTTTCAGCAAGGCATACCTATTACATGGAGTCCAATTGATCATGGTACTGGTTCAGAAAAAGAGGATAATTGTATATATAGTTTAGTTAATAGATCATTAATTGAGAAGCGAATTGATTATAATGTTTTGTTTATTCATGAGCCACCTTTGGATTGGGAAAGATTATTCAAACAGCATAGAGATTTTAAAACCAAAAAGGTAATAGGATTTACAGTATGGGAAACTGAAACATTACCAGACAGTTGGGTAGGGGCAATGAATTCTGATTTCATTGATGAAATTTGGTGTCCTACTGAATATAATAAAATAATATTTAAAAAATCAGGTGTTGAAAAAAATATCAGAGTTGTTCCTCATGTTTGGTTGGGTAAAGTATTACCAGATATTGAAAAGAGTAAAAATTATGTATTTTATAATATTTCAGAATTTCATGAGAGAAAAGGCATTGTTGATTTATTAGAGAGTTTTTGTGAAGAATTTTCTAAGGATGATAATGTAGAATTAATATTAAAAACACATTATAAAAAGTATGCAACAGATGGGAATAAATATATTATAGAAAAGTATAATAAAATAATAAACAAGTATGATGATTTACCCAAAATTAAATTGATTACAAAACATCTAACAGAACAAGAAATGTTGGATTTGCATGCATATGGGGATTGTTATTATACTCCATGTCGCTCAGAGGGTTTTGGTCTACCTATATATGATGCTAAAATGTATGGTAATAATGTGATTGCAACCGGCTATGGGGGTCAAGTGGAATTTTTAGAAAAAGAGGATTTGATTGAATATGAATTAGGTGAAGTTAAAAATATGGATGATTTTAGTTCTTTATATGAAGATCACATATGGGCCTATCCAGACATGAAGCATGCAAAAAAACTTTTGAGAAGTAATTATGAAAATTGGAGAAGTAAAAATGATTGAAGATGGCTTGTATTGTGATGGCGGTTCTAAATGGATGAGTATTGGTAGTGAAGGAAATATATATATCTGCAACGCATTTATGTACCAAAGTGATTATTCTATTGGAAATATATTTGAAGATGATATTATTTTAGATACGAATTTCAGAAGATGTCCAATACAGTCATGTGATCAAATTTGTGATAGACATTGGAGTAAGAAAAAAATTTATAAAAATGGGGTAATTATGGATGAGCAAGATGTTACAGATCCAAATTACTATGCATTATTTGAAAATACAACTTCTGTTTTGTGGGCTCCTACATGGAAATGTAATTATAGCTGTACCTATTGTGGATTGCCCCGAAAAGATCTTTTTCCTGATATACCAAATGCATGTGATGAATTTACTGCAGATGAGTGGATTGAAGCATTTTCCAAATTTTTTAGTAATAATAATATAGATGGTGGCATTTGGCATACTAATGGTGGAGAGCCTTTGTATTTTAAAGATATAGGTAAAATATTTTCATTTTTTAATTCGCGACATTTTAAAATATGTCTAACTACTAATTTATCATATCCAATATACGATAAAATTATAACAGTTTTACCTACTCATTGGGATGCAGTAGAAATAAATTGTAGTTTACATCCATCTGATAAAAATTTTGATTGGACAATGTTTAAATCCAGAGTAATGTCTTTGGCTAGCTTTGGTTATAATGTCAGTGTAAATTTTGTGGGTCATCCAGATCAAATTAGTTTGTCATATGAATATAAAGAATGGTGTGATAAGATAGGAATAAATTTTGCACTTATTCCATTAATTGGTGATGTGGGTGATGCCCATTTTCATTCTGTTGATGATTATCCAGAACCCATGAAAGAGATAATACAAGAGTTGACAGTGGTTAATTTACAGGATGAAACAAGTAGATTCAGTGATGGAGAGAGAGTATGAAAAAAAGAAATTTTTATTTTATAAATCTTTCTATTGATGGAGTTGATCAAGGAGCTCTCCACAATTGGAAACCTCAATTTCAAAAAACTGTATCAAAAAATTTTAATTGGATAGAATTATCTGCAATATACGATTCATTTGATCATAAATTTTTAATAAAAAAGGATTGGCCATGTTGGAAAGATGATGATAGTTTTATAAGTTTTTCATCCATTTGGCCAAATACATGCACTCAATTTTTTGATGATGAAGGCTGGATATGGACAGAAAAAACAATGTTAAATTTTTTTAATGATAATAGAGATTTTTTCTTTGATTATAAAGGTAAAATATTATTTGTTAATGATGGCGATGAGTGGTGGAGGAATGTGAATCTTTTAATTAATTCATATTATGTTGATATAATTGATGGTTTTATGACTTTACATATATCTGGATCTATTGCAACGGATTATGAGCAAGGGATGAAATTATTAAAAAAAACTATATTACTTCCTAAGTGGACATTGCCTTGGGATCATATTAATGTATCAGAAACAAAAAAGAAAATGGGAATATATTTTAACGGTGGATTTGATTCTTGTAGAGCTGAAATTGTCAAAAGAATAAAAAATAGTGAAATAAATTCATATTTTGAAGGTGGGATAAGCCGGCCGGGGAAATATGGTGGATATGGCAGGCCTTTTACTAATGAATATATGAGAGAGAATGATTATATATTTGTTGAAAGATTGGAATTGTTTGAATATTTAAATAAGATGAATGAATCATTAATTTCAATGTGTGGTTTTCAAGAGAATGGTACATTTTCATATAGGCATGTGGAATCATTAATGCTTGGATGTGGAATTATTAGTGGAGATTTTAGTAGGGAACAAGATCATGTTTTTTTATATAGAGATAAAGTATTACCATTATTGTATATTATCAAACACGATTTAAGTGATTTATTAGAAGTATGTCAATATTGTTTAGATAATGAGAATGAAATTAGATTACGAGGTAAAGAAGGGATTGAAGTTTATAAAAAATATTGGGAACTGAATGAAGATAGTTCTTATAAAGATAATGTATGGAGGGATATTCAAGCACAATTTTTAGAATTGAATATTGATATATAATGAAAATAGGTTTATTTGTTTATGATTTTGAGCATGCAAGATCATATGAAGGTATTAGTATGATCTTGAGTTCTGGTTTTAATATTGAATGTATTTTGGCAGCACCATGGCAAAGATTAAATATTCCCAAATCCACTTTAAATTTTTCCCCAAAAGCTTTTTCTTATATTCATCCAAGAGAGGTGGCTTTTAATATAAATGTTCCGTATTATTCTGTAGTACATAATTCAGCTGAATGTGGAGAAATTATAGAAAAATATAAGTTAGATTTGGGAATAATTTTAGGTTCTAGGATTTTAAAAAAGTTTATAATAGATTCATTCAATATAGGAATTTTGAATCCGCATCAAGGGTTGTTACCAGAAAATAGAGGGTTGGACAATTTTGAATGGGCTATAATCAGAAATATTCCTCAAGGTGTTACTTGCCATTTAATAGATAAAAAGGTAGATTGGGGTAGTATTGTTAATAAAGATATTCTTTGTGTATATAAAGAAGATTCTTTTAGTGATATTTTTTTAAGAACTAAAAATCTGGAAATGAAATTATTAAGAGATGCTATAATATCTATTTCAAAAGGAACAAAAATTACAAGAACAAAAGAAATGGGAGTATTAAATCCATCCTTTATGTCAGTTAATTTACAACAAGAGGTTAGAGAAAAATTTGAATTTTATAAAAGTAATTATAGAGTATTGATAGATGAATATAATAGGAGAGCATAATATTATGGCTACTATAGAAAAATATTTAGAAAAGGGATTTCACAAGCAAACTGATTTTTATGATAAGTATGGAACTGGCCTTCCACCAATTCCATTTTTTAGTTTATCTAAACAGAATCAGAAAATCAAAGAAAATATTTTAGATGGTATTTCTGGAGTTATTGATGAATCCGATTTTATTAATGGCAAACCTATTAGTGAATTTGAAAATAAATTTGGAAAATGGTTAGAATCATTGTCACTTGCATATCCACTACCAATTCATGTTATTGGAACATCTTCTGGTACAATGTCATTAATAGTATCTTTAAAATGTTTGGATATTGGTCAGGGAGATGAAGTTATTATTCCCAATAATGGTTATGTTGCAGATGCAGCTGCAGTTATTAGCGTGGGGGCAACACCAGTTTTTTGTGATATTGATCCTTTGACTTGTCAGTTGGATATTAATTCTGTTTCATGTAAATTATCTGAGAAAACAAAGGCCATTATTGCTATTCATATGCATGGTAGTGTTTGTGATGTTTTAAAGTTGAAAACATTTGGTTTGCCTGTTATTGAAGATTGTGCACAAGCACATGGTGCAGTATACGATAATCATAGTGTTGCATGTTGGACTGATGATCAAATAGGTTGTTTTAGTTTTTATCCATCAAAAACTTTAGGTGCAATGGGTGATGCTGGTGCAATTGTAACTACTTCAGAAGAATATGCAAATAAAATTAGAACTATGGTAAATCAAGGTCAGAGTGAGAGGAATTCTTTTGTTGAATTTCCATTTAGTGCAAGGATGAATACATTTCAATCAATAGTTTTAAATGAGAAGTTGAAATATATTGATGAATATATAAAATTGAGGCGTGAAATAATGACCATCTATGACGAGAATCTTCCTCATAAGACTTTTAGACAACCAAAAACTTTTAATCGTGTAGGATGTTCGCCATATGTATATGTTATCGCACCAGTGGAATCAAATAAATATAAAGATAGATTGAAAAATAATAAAATAGGTTTTTCAGAACATTATTCTTACACGTTACATGATTTAAAACCATTTAAAAAGTATTATAAACCGCTACACTATCTGCCTAGTGATTTGAGTGTTTCTATAAGAATGAGGGAAAGAGTTCTTAGTTTACCGTTATATCCAGAAATGTTAAAAGAAGATGTTTATCGGGTCTGTGAGGTTTTGAATAGGAGTGTATAAATGATATATATATTTGATGTTGATGGTACATTAACTCCACCATCCAAGCCAATGGAAAAAGATTTTCAGAACTTCTTTATAGAATGGGCAGGTTATAATAATTTTGTAGTTGTTTCTGGAAGTCACTACAAAACAATTGAGAGGCAACTTGGAAAGACCATTATTTCATTGGCACAAAGTACCTTTCCTTGTTCTGGATTAGTTCAGTATCAAGGCTTCAGGCCAGTTTGGGAGTATGAACACACTTTTTCAAAGGATTTATATAATAGTTTAGATAAATACTTAAAGCAGTCTAACTATTCGAATAAAACTGGATTGCATATTGATGATAGAGGCTCTCTTATAAATTTTAGTATTGTAGGTAGGGGAGATGATAAATATAGAGAGCACTACAATGAATGGGATATGGTTCATAGGGAACGTGAAGAAATTGTAAGAGATATAGAAAGAAATTTTGATGTTAGTGTTACTATTGGTGGGCAAATTTCAGTGGATATAACTCCTAAAAATTGGGGAAAGCATAAGATTTTGGATCATTTGACATATGATGATGAGTTTACATTTTTTGGTGATAAGACAAATGTTGGTGGTAATGATTATAGTATTTTTCAAGAATTAAAAAATAGTCGGCATATTGTCCACACAGTAAAAGATTATAAGAATACTGAAAAATTATTAAGAGGAAACCACTCAAGATAGAAAATTATAAAAATGAGATATGGCAAAAGTATGGTTATTAGGGAGAATAGTAAATGGCAGATATAACAGCAATAGTAAACACAAATACATTTGATGAGCAAATGTCAACTATCAATGAGATTATTACTAAACTAAATACCATTGAAGCAAATGCATCTACTATGTTGTTGGCATTTTCATCGACTGTACCATTAGATGCAGCTGTTACAACAAATACAGCAATACTTTTTGTGGATAGTTCTGGTAATTTCAAACTCAAAAAGAACGATGATGGAATAATAACAACACATACAGTTACTATAAGTGCTGCAGAATAGTAAAATTGGAGAGTAGCTTTTATGGCTGAGATGACACCATTAAAGGCCTTATTCGATAATGATGGTAATCCGACTTCCTTAGCAGAATTTACAGTAGGGGATTTTGTACGAGTCGTTGATGGTGGAACAGGGCAAGCAACATATTCAAATGGAGAAATATTAATTGGCAATAGTTCTGGGGGTTTAGCAAAATCAACTCTTACTGGAACCTCTAATCAAATAACCGTTACTAATGGTGACGGCACAATTACGTTATCCTTACCTCAAGATATTCATAGTGGGGCTTCTCCTACCTTCAGTACATTAACAACAACAGGTAATATTGATGTTGGTGGTAATCTTACTGTAACTGGTGTGTTTACTGCCGGCAGTTTGTCTAGTACAGATTTAAATCTTATATTAAATTCTGTGGATACTCCTACTGATGAAAATGCTGATACTGGTGGTATTATACTCAAAGGTTCTACAAACAAGACTATTCTTTGGGAAGATGATACGGATACATGGCATTTCAATCAAGGTATTAATATTACAAGTGGTAGTATCGCCATTGGAAGTGCAACTGCCCCATCACGTTCTCTCCATATTACAGCGACTGATGGTTTGGTAATTCCTGTTGGTACAACCGCACAAAGAATAGGTACTGCAATTCAAGGTGAAATCCGATACAATACTACACAATCCACATTTGAAGGATATAGTGGTAGTGCATGGGGTTCTCTTGGTGGAGTTATTGACGTTGATCAGGATACATATGTATCTGCAGAGACAACTCCAGGCGGTGATAATGACGAAATAAAATTCTTTACTGCTGGTACTGAAAGGGGCCTATTTTGTTCGGATGGTGCTCTTAGTATTGTTGGTGCTACTACACTTGGGTCTACATTAGGTGTTACTGGTCTATCATCTTTAAATGGTGGAATTGCAGTTGATACAAATAAATTTACTGTTGCAGATGGTACAGGTAATACTCTTGTTGCCGGAACTCTTGATGCAACAGGTGACTTTGCAATCAATACTGATAAATTCACTGTTGCTGCAGCTACGGGTAATACTGTAATTGCTGGAAATCTTACTGTAGATGGTACAACTACTACGGTCAATACTGCTGAAATGACTGTAGATGATCCTAATATAACGTTGAATGCAGTAGCTTCTCCTTTGGATGCTAATGCAGATGGTGGCGGTATTACGTTATTGGGAACCACAAACAAGACAATATGCTGGACTGATTCTACTACTTCATGGGATTTCAATCAAAAGATTTCTGTAAGTCAATCAGGAACTGCTAAGGCGGATATAGTTCTCTTAGATTTTACTAATCCAGTAAATGCAGCTGATATGGATGGTACAACCAGTTCTATAAGATTCAATCAGTATTATTATGATGCAACTACTCCTGCCACTGCAGACTCTGCAAAACTTACAATTGGAACAGAAGAAGATTGGACATCCACTGCAACTACTCAAAATTCATTTATATCATTTTCTCCCGCTTGTGATGGTACTATTTCAGAAAGAATGAGAATTACTTCTGGAGGTCTAATAGGAATAAATCAAACTGTTCCAAGAGCTAATTTACACATTAAGCAATTGTGTGTTCCTGCAACAGGAGAAGGGCCCTTAGAAGATCATTTTGTTCTCTTGCTGCATGGCGAGGTTCATTCTGGTAGTGGAGTCACAGAGGATTGCGGTAAATGTGGTCATGAAGTTTGTCGAATGTCTGGCACTGATCCGACTTCAACAGAAGCTGCAAAGTTTGGTTCTAAAGGATTTCTCTTTCCTGCATCGCCTTCAGACGATGATAGGCTCATGATCAAAGATTGTAATGGGAGTTTGACATGGGATGGAGATTTTACCCTAGAATTCTGGACTCATATTTGTGCGGGAGGTTGTGATTTTGTATTTGAGCATGCTCCATCTGATGGTATAGGATCTGCAGGGGCTGATGATTTGAGATTGAGATTTTATGCTTGTGATTACAGAATTTGTTCTCAGGGCAACTGGCTCAAATATGAAGGCTCCGATTGTTATATAGAACATGATGTTTGGTTCCATGTTGCTGTTGAAAGGGAAGGTACTTGCTGGAGAATGTATCACGATGGAGTGGTGCAGATGCATTGGACAGATACAGTATTTACTGTAAATCCAAATGGTTGTCCTTTTATGTTGGGTGGTTGCAGCACTTCAGGTACTACTAGCAATGTTCTTTGTGGATATATAGATGAGGTTAGAATTTCAAAAGGCTGTGCAGTTTATGCTGATAATGATGGTTTTGATGTTCCTACTGCAGCATATGCTGATACTGGTGGTGGGGATGAGACTACATATGATGGTTTGATTAAAATTGATAGTGATGATGATACTAATATCTTTATTATTAATGATTGTTCATGTATGGTTGGAGTTCTTCAGTCAACCCCAGCATACAATGTTGATATAACAGGTACTCTTCAGGCAACTACTTGTATAGTTACTCCTGTTGCTGTGACAACTAATGTTGGGTGTGAAAATACAGTTACAGGAACAAATGCATATAGTTTTGGGTATTGTAATATAGTTGATGCAAATGATTCATTTGCCATTGGTATTTGTGCAATATCATGTGGCAACTCTTCAGTGGCACTAGGTACATGTGCATGTGCCGATACGGCCACTGGTGATGGTAGTCTTGCATTTGGTTTATGTTCATCAGCACAGGGTAATTATGGAATTGCAATTGGGCAACAAAGTTTTGGTTGCACCCAAACAGTGACTATTGGGTCTTATGCTGAAAGTTGCGGCTGGTGTGGTGTTGCAGTGGGATATCAAGCTTGTGCACTCGGTTGTAGGGGTATAGCTATTGGCCCCTTTGCTAAAGCTTTATGCAATGATTCTACTGCAATCGGGAATTTGGCAAAAACTGAAGGTCTGTCTTCAGTCGCTATTGGTGATTGTGCTTGTAGTACTAACTCTAATGATATGACAATAGTAATAGGCTATTGTTCAAAGGCAGATACAGGATCGGATTGTACAACTCTTGTAGGTTATTGTGCATATACACACACAGCTGATGGAGCAACAGCACTAGGTTTTTGTGCTGAAGCGAGAAGTGCGTGTGCTTTGGTTCTTGGTGGATGCTGTATCGGTATAGGAATATCATCACCAACTTCTGATTTACATATTACGGGCTCGACTCATCTGGCAATGACGGATACCACTTCAACAAGTAGTGGTACAGGAAATAGAGATATTGCATCCACTGCACACGGCCTTTCTGTTGGCGATTCAGTTAAAATACCTAGTGGAGGTAATAGTACATTTGAGAAATTCTCTGTTACAACTGTCACAGATGCTGATAATTTTGTGGTCGATTCAGATCTTACAAATGCCGTTACAGATGTACAGATATATAAAGATTCAAGTTTATTAAAGATTGATACTGGCGATGGAGTTAATAAAGTCACTGTTGATAAATCTGGTAGTCTTACGGTCAATGGTAATACAAATCTTGGTGATGGAATTTCAAGTGATGTTCATACCTTATTCGGAAAAACTTCAGTAACTGCATCGACTGCAGACTACGGTTTCAAGATTGCCCAGGCTAGTACTGGTGATATACTCCAAGTTTTTGATGATTCTACAGAAGTATTTACTATATTAGATGGTGGAAATGTTGGTATCAGCCAAACTACTCCCTTGTGTACTTTGGATGTGACAGGAACATTGAGAGCCACTGGAAATAGTACTATTGGTGGAACTCTTGATGTAACAGGTGACTTTGCAATCAATACTAATAAATTTACTGTTGCCGCGGCCACTGGTAATACTGTGATTGCAGGTAATCTTACTGTAGATGGTACAACAACGACAGTCAATTCAACTACCTTGACAATTGATGATAAAAATATAGATTTGGCCCATTCTCCAAGTGGGAGTGCAGGAAATGATGCAGCGGTTGATAGTGGTGGTATTACTTTATGTTCTACAGAAGGCAATAAAACTATTCTTTTCTCTGCCGCAAACGATTCTTGGGATTTCAATCAAAAAGTTTTTGTGAGTCAAGCAGGAACTGCTAAGGCTGATATAATTCTACTTGATTTGACCAATACTGTAAGTGCAGCTGATATGGATGGCACAACTAGTTCCATTTTATTCAATCAGTATTATTATGATGCATCTACTCCTGCAAAAGTGGATTCTGGTAAAATTACAGTAGGAACGGAAACGGATTGGACTTCCACAGCATCTACTCAAGATTCATTTATGTCATTTTCTACTGTTTTGGATGGTGCCGTAGGAGAAAAAGTAAGAATTGATAGTGCCGGTAAAGTCGGCATCGGAAATGATTTATCTGCCAGTGGTGCTAAATTAACGATTGGGGGTTATGTTTATACACATGCATTTACTGGGATTGGTATAAAACAAACTACAGCAGATCATTATGGTATTGTGATCGAAGAATCTGCTAGTGATGGATGGTTAAGGTTAGGACATACTGGTACGGCTGCATCTATAGATTCTACTACACGCACTAGTAATTATACAAATTTACATTTATGTACTCATTCCAATAAACACATTTCATTATTGACAGACACTGGTAATGTCGGCATCGGAACTACTGCACCAACTGCTAAATTACAAATAGGTACTCCTACTGCATATAGTACTACGGATGATCTTTTTATTGTCAATTCTGCTGGCGATTCACGAACTACATTAAGAGCTGGTCATGATGCGACCACTGGTGATATTACCTTAAATCTTTCTGCATTTTCCTCTACCAGTGATGCGAAAAGTCAAATATGGTTTGGTGATTGGAATGATGAAGATGTTGGCATGCAGATATATGACCATACTGATAATTCAATGGCATTTACCACAAATGCATCTGAAAGAATGAGAATTGATTGTGATGGCAATGTCGGCATCGGATCTACATCGCCAACACAAGGTAAACTTGTTCTTGAAGCTTCTTCTGGAAATGTTATTCAAAGATTTAGAGATGGTTCAAATAATATTGTAAGTATTGGGCATATAGATGGTTCTGGCGGTTATCTTGATATGATGAATGATGCCGGAACAGTAACTACAAGTATAAAAACATATGGTGATTCTTACTTAACTGGCGGTAGATTAGGAATTGGAACTAATACGCCACTACACTATGCATTACATCTTGCGTGCAGCACAGGTTTTGTAAGACATGAAGCAGACTTGAGTGGGACTGACTATATTTGGGATAAATATGCAGATGCTGCTATTGTGGATGTTCCTAATACAAGATCTCTAAATTATGTTGCACAATCATGGCATTCTGGTTTTGCTTGGCAGGCCAGAACTTCTGCTGGTGTTAGTAAGACTGCTCTTTCAATAGATAGGCATGGTTCTGTGATAGTCGGCGATTCATACTATGGTTCTTGGTCAAAATTAACAGTTAATTCTGAAATTGATACCAGTAGTGCTAATGTAATTACTTTACTACAACACACAACTGGAACTCCCAAATTAGCAGCTGCGATTGGACTTGCTATAGTAAATGGTGGGCAGAGTACAAATGCAGCCGATATGTATTTTCAGACTGCATCTGGTGGATCAACTGCAACCCACATGACACTTAGTAGTACTGGTAAACTCGGCATCGGAACTACTACACCAAAAGAAAAATTACAAATCGGAGATCAGACAACATTATTTGATTATGCTACACATAAAACAGTTTTAGGTCAAAATACTTGGGATGATGGCGGAACTTGGAAAAGAATCAATCAAAGTTATGATTCTTGGCAACTCCAAATGGATTCACATGATACAACACCAAACTTTTCAATTTATTATTCGGATAAAGAATCACAGGATGCTATTACTTCTTGGTCTAGTAGATTCACAATTGATAAAGATGGCTATGTAGGAATTGGAACTCCATCGCCAGTCGAAGAATTACATATATGTAGGGCACAAGATGGCATGACAGCCATACAACTTGATAATAGTAATACTGATTCTAGTGCAGGTAGTCGTATTTATTTTCAAGAATCTTCTTCAAAATTCTTTTATATGTATCGACTCAATTCTGATGACGCGTTTTATTTTAAATCGTATGATGGATCTATATATCGTGATATAATGAAACTTTGTGAAACTGGCGATGTTGGCATTGGAACTGCATCTCCAAATACCAGATTGCATGTACATGAGGATTCTGGTGCAAATGCAAATCTTTTAATAACCAATGAAAGTACACAACAAGCTAGATATGGTGCAGTTCAGAGTCTAGGCGGAATCGTAACAGGCTCATCAGATTATGCTGTTTCAACAGAAGCAGAGGAAGTTTCTGGTGGAATTGGTACAGGTTTGACTGTTTGTGTCACTGAAATACAAGGCGGAAAGCCGTCAAAGCTCAGTATCGTAGCAGAGGGTAGTAATTATTCAGATGGAGATTATGTTTGTATTACTCAAAGTGGTGTTAGTAACAATTTTACCTGCGTTCAGATTAAAAGAACAGGTGCAGATGGATTTACGATTGGTATTGATGGTAGAGAAAATGCTAAAGTTTGGAATAATGAAGATCGTGCTATTATATTCGGTGCAAATGGTTGTGATAGGTTCAGAGTTTCAAGAACTGGGGCAATTGGAGTTGGAGTTGTAAATAGTGGAATACCTTCAAGTCTCTTTATAAATGCAGATGGTAGTGGTTATAGTACAGCTACAAATCTTGCCGTTACAGGTGGTAGTGGGTCTAATCTAACAGTTGATATTACTGCATCAGGTGGTGATATTACTTGTGCTGTAATAAACCAGCCTGGCTCTGGATACTGTATGAGTGATTTGGTCACTGTTACAGGCGGTGGTGGTAATGCAACATTGAGAATAGATGAAGTTGACGATCCTGATGCATCGCTTCATGTCATGGGTCAATTTAGAGGATTGTTTAGAGAGCCTTCAACTAATAATGTAACTAAGGCAATAAGTGCAGCTGCAGATCCTAAAAAGATTTGTTTTACTACTAATATAGGTAATAGCTTTCATCACAATTTAGAAGTCGGTGATGCATTACAGCTCCCAACTTTGACTAGTGCTTGGGCAGATACAGAAACCTTTACCATCACTTCTGTTATAAATGCATGCTGTGTTTGTGTGAATCGTGTACCAACGTTCCCTATGACCGCTGCACAAGAGGCCTTTAAGGATGGCTTACTATTCAGAGTACAGACAGGAGATAATTGTGATTCTGTTGTCATAGATAGTTCTGGTAATCTTGGAGTAAATGTAGCAGATCCTCAATATAAATTGGATGTTTCTGGTAAGACTAGATTTAGGGGATTTGCTGATCAATTGATTGGTGGATCTGGTTTTGTCTGTAGTTGTGTGGTTGCAGGTCAATCTGTTCGTAACTTCAAAAGTACAAGTGCACATGGTTTACAAATTGGTGATGCAGTAAAAGTACCTACAGGTGGAACTGAAGGTTGTTTGGCACTGAGTTCATCTAGTGGTACTTGGGTTACAGGAGATACTATTGTAAGTAGTGGTGGTGCAACTGCTGTAGTAACGATAGTTTATCAGCAAACTTTGTTAGGTTTCAATACTGGAGTAGGTTCATTTTCTGCAGCTGAGACTTTATCATCTTCTGGTAGTGGATCTGGTACTATCGCATCAAGTGGCGTTACTGTTGACGGCCGTGGGTTTGAAACTTTCACTGTTGCTCAATTGGGTACACTTCTTGATCAAAGTGTAACTCCAACAGTCAATTTTGTAGTAGATTCTAATCCAACCAATACTATAGATCCATCTGGATCAGGTGAAATTGGATATTATGATAGTGATTTATTATATTTACAAAGTAGTGATAGTTGTACGCAGTTCAAAGTAGACAAGTCTGGTAGGGTTTGTATAGGTGGCCGGCCGACTATTTCAAGTAATACTCCTGGCCAGGGTGCACTTCAAATTGGTTGTGAAGTATCTTCTGGCATTTATGATGGTAGTCATTTATTGTTTGATGATAAGCAAATCCAAGCGAAAAAAGGTACGTCAACAAATACTTTAGGATTACAAAATCTGCTTGGTGCTGGTGTTGGAATTGGTACATTGACTAGTTCTCATGCAGGAGGTAGTATTCAAAATAAACTACTTGTTGCAGGTAATACAAGAGTAGAAGGTGACTTGCAAGTAACTGGTAATTTTGACATACAAGGTACACAAACTGTAACAACAACAGAATTTATAGATACAGTTGATACTATCAGAACAGAATATTTTTCATATGATAGACCAATTTTTGAGGAAGCTTGGCCAAATTCAGCTGATGGGTCTTGTTCCATTACAGTTACTTGTGTTCTTCCATTATATTCAACTGATGGTGATATTCGTTCTGGTTATTATGTTTATTTGGATAAAAATCAGACTTTACCCAATCCGTATTTTCGTAATTGTGAATTCATTCAATTGAGTAATATTGGTGGATTTTATAAAGAGTTAGTTGGAATCGGAAGTAGTCCAGCCTATTCTAGTGAAACTTGTTTGGTTGGTAATGAATCCGCCAATTTACAAATTCAAGACAGTGGTCATTTTAAAATTGATGGGTGTATACGAATTTGTGAAATTACGTCTTGTGGTGTTAAGGTTTCTTTAGCCGGCTATTCTGATAGTAGTGGTTGTAGTCTTATAGCGTTTGGTATACAGCATCATGGTTTGGGAGTGGGTGATACTGTAAGATTACCAACAGCTAGTGGGAATTCACTAGAAACTCGTACAGTTGATGAAGTTGTATCCTGTGAGTGTTTTTGTACCACTACAGCTGTATCTAATAATATAGCATATAATTCATCAATACCCTATTGTGCAGAAAGAGATGTTCCCTTTGTACATGTTTGGCCAAAATCTTCTAGTGCACGAGAAGGTGATTATTTTTATCCAAAGCACTTCCGTTTACCGTCTGATTCCACATATTATGTAAATTTATCCACTGAAGTAATAGGTTGGAGTCCTTACGCTGATCATGGTTTTTGTAACAATGAATTAGTACGTTATTTTTCTTGTGATCCTGCAGCTACAGCAATAGGTGGACTGACATTAGGGAATTGTTATTATGTCATCTGTTTAAGTTCATCTACATTTCAATTAGCTACTACAGCAAGTGGAAGTGCATTACCTTTTAGTTCTCTTGGTACTTGTGATCATATTCTTGAAACTATTCGTACTGCTACAGCAGTTGGAACTCTTTCATGCAAAAGTATTAGTGGTGGTTCAGCTGATTTAGATGTATCTTCCACTACACCTATTAGTCTTGATGATGGTCAGGGTTCTACTGGAGAGCCAATGACTTCTATATTTTGTAATAAATTAATTTATACCCATACTGGATATTATTGTAAAAATTCTTTAGTAGATAGTGCTGGAACAATTGGTGGAGATTGTACTAAGTTTGTAAGAGATACGGCAACTGGCCCTCCATCACCTGCGGACTTGTATGAGTTACCAACTACAGGAGGTATTTTAAAAATTCCAACTGGTGATCGTCAAACTTATGAATACTTTAAAGTTGATTCAGTTACTGCTTGTACCTGTTTTATTGTGTGTGGTTTGATATCAAATACAGTTGTGGATGGTAGTGTATATAAAGTAGATAAAGGAATAAATTGGTGCACGTCAAAATGTGGATCGGATTCCAACGACGCTAGTTTTTACAGTCCATATCAAGAAATACCTACTGAAAGTTGTTCTGGTTACGGTCTTGGTTTAATGATTGATGTAGATACTAATGCATTAGGCGTAGTGTGTAAAATTGGGATACATACATCGAAAGTGGCTGGTATTGTCAGTTCTAATATTTATTGTGATGGTACTCCAATTACTGGCGGTAATGCTGGTTATAGTGTAGGTAATAGATTTAAGGTAATTGGAAGTGATATGGACACGCAAGTTGTTTCTGTGTCGATTTTAGATGCAGGTACTGGTTATGCAGTAGATGATGTATTGCAATTAACTCCAGTTGACAGTGAAGGTACTGCAGCTACTGTTACGGTAACCACTGTTAGTGGTACAGCAGTGTCAACATTAACTGTTACCAATAAGGGATGTTGTTTTGCATATGCAGATACTTATTTGAATAATTGTGTGTTTGAATTAGAGGGTGCATGTTATGTAACTGGTAGTGGCGGTACTAATTTATGTGTTCAGATTACTAATTTAGGCCAATCCTTTCAAGAAGTACTTACTACTGATAAATCTAAATCATTTAGTGCTAGAGATGATGTTTTTGTTGGTACTGATGAGATTAGAATTTACAAGCATCCATATAAAGATGGAGATGAAGTTACTTATACAGGTAGTGCCAGTACAGGTAGTGATATAGGAGGATTGCATTGTGGTACAAAGTATTATGTGGAATGTGTAAATGCTGATCTTATAAAATTAGCTCATAGTACAACACAGGTTGGTACTTCTTGCGTTGTTCTAACAGAAAATACTTGTTACACCAAGCTGTTAATCCATTCTGATACTACTGATGGTAGTACGACATTCACAGATTCTAGTCCAAGTGGACATACCCTTACTGTAACTGGTGATGCACATCATGAGACAACACAGAAGAAGTTTGGTTCTACAGCTATTCAATTTGATGGAACTGGTGATTATTTGTATGCACCTCAAAGTTCGGATTTTGATCTTCCTGCCGAATTTACTATTGATTGGTGGGCATGGAAATCTGCAAATGGTTCTGAGAACTATGATGGTATAGCAACAACTGGTCAGAATGGAAGTGGTGATGGTGGATGGCTTATAGAGCTGTCTTCTACTAGAGGTCTGGTATTTTATGATGGTATAGCTGACGTTTTTATGGTTCCTGATACATCAGCGTCAATAGATCCTAATGATTCTACATGGCATCATTGGGCATTAGTGAGATCTGGAGGTGTTGTTACTGCTTATAAAGATGGAGTTTCTTTTAGTACTTGTTCTTATAGTACAACTATAACTACAACACAACCATTATATATAGGCACAATTCTTGGTAGTAGTAGTGGTCAAGGGAGTCCTCTTTTTCACTTTAACGGCTATCTTGACGAATTCCGTATTTCCAAAGGAATCGCACGATGGACAACTGATTTTACACCGCCAACAAGGAAATATTTCACAGAGCAAACCATAGATGAAGATCACAAATTAACCACATTAGGTGAAAAGGTTACAGCCGGGGAATTTGTTGTTGGGTCAATTTATGAAATTACCACTGTTGGAACTACTAATTTTACAGCTATCGGTGCACAAACAAATGCAGTTGGTCAAATATTTACAGCAACTGGAGTTGGTTCTGGAAATGGTATTGCACTCGGCCCTTCTAGTGGTAAAGTAACCAGCATTAAAATACTTAGTGAAGGTGCATCTTATGAAAAAGCCACTGATGTAGCTACCTGTAATGTTACAGGTGATACTTCTTCTATTAGTAATGATTTAACTCTCAGTATTGATACTTCAGCATCAGGTTCGGGATATAAAAAAGATGAAATAATTAAATTTACTGATCCAGAAGGTAATGGTACAGAGGCTTTTTTCAAAATACAAGAATTAGAATGTAATATAGAGTGGGATGTTGGCGGGAAAGATATATCCCTAACTACTGCAGTTGGCCCATTGAGTACAAATGCATTAGAATTAAGAAAAAATACATCTATTACAAAATCTGTTAAAAATCTTGAAAATTATTCACCATATATCGAGGGTGATGATCCCAATAATTTTACAATAAATGGAACGGCTTGTGTAGATGCTGGCTCAAAATTAATTATGGGTACTGGAACAAGATTTTTAGAAGATGTGGTTGTGGGTGATATAGTAACTATTAATGGCCAAGACAGAACAATTTGTGAAGATCATGTCAAGCTGAGTGGTTTTGTTTGTACTACTGGATCTGGTATGAATCTTTTAGGAGTTGGTACTTGTTTCACCAAAGAATTAGCTGCAGGAGATCGTATTACCACAGGTTTTGTAATGGGGACTACTGATGTAGAACATGGTTATCCTGTACAGGAAAATCCAACTGATCATTTTGTAAAAAGTGTAGAAAGTGATACACAATTGACATTAACATATGGTATTGATTATAGTATTACTACAGATATGATGTTTAATACGACAGATGATGTAAATAGTACCAATGATACTATTAATGTAGAAACTGAATTTTCTTCACGATTTCCAGCTAATACTACAGTAGTATATAATGGATGGTTAGATACCGGCGTTAATATTGGAGTAGCCCATAATACTACTATCTATGTCAAGGATTATCCAACAACAACGACTGCTAGATTTAGTACATCCATTAATGGGGCTGCAATAAATTTCACAGCTGGTAATAATGTTGTCCATATGTTAAGATTTTATGGTGGAGAGGCATTAACAAGAAATAATCGTCTTAGGGAAGTTTCAGAAAGCTTTTCTACCGCATCTTCTTGTGTTCCAATTACTAAAAAAACTTATAATGGCATAGGTTCTCAGAGTAGAGTTTTCATGAAGGCATTGGTACAGTATTTTGAAACTGATGGCGTTGGTGATAAAATTAAAGTTCAATTTTATGATGGAGTATCTTGGAATGATTTATTTGTTTCAATTAATACCAGAGATGTTGACCCACGCGGTTGGCATAAATTGACTGTTGATATTACACCATATATTACTGCAGAGCGGGGTAAAATAAAAGAAATAGAATATTATTATAAAAATGAACTTGGGAATATTGCACCTAGATTCGGTGGTACATCGGGCACTCCTTCATTCGATACAAACTATCTTTTAGATGGATTAAGTAGAGTTTGTGGCGGTAGTGGTAGAGGAGCTCAGGTTACTGGCCATTGTGATAATTGTGCTATGGGCCCATTAATAATTGATAATGGTGGAGTTGATTATAGGCGTGGTGATATTGTTTGTATACAGCATCTGGATTCTACACTTGAAACTAATGACAACCATAGAGGATATGCAATAGTTCGTGAAGTAGAATCAGAAAATAAAATAAGATTCTTAGCCGAATTTGATGGGCAAGATGATTATTTCAGAGTTGCTGATGTAGTTATCTATGAATCGGATGTACCAACTAAATTGGGTGATGTTTTCTTAGGTAAGCAGAAAACTGGAATAGGTACAACTAAGCCAAATAATACTTTAACTCTCGCGAATAAGTATTGTTCCAGTGTGGCTTTGGATTTTCGATCTAATGATTCAACAGTATGTTATACTAATTTTACAGACTATTCAAATGCTAGGATTCTTTCGGAGTCATTAGACGATAATTATTCTGGCAAGAAGCTTCATTTTCAATTACCAACCAATGAAAATACTTGGAAAAGTAATTTGTCATTGTATAATGGTTGCGTTGGGATAGGTACTTGCTTTACTGATAGCAATTGTCTACCAGCACCGAATGGTACTGGTGTTACTGGTGAAGGTCTTCATGTTCTTGGCAATATACGACAAAATAATAGTAGCTTATTACAAAGTTCAAGTGTCTTGGACAATCGCCATGAGCAGACATTGTATTTTGATGGTAGTGGTGATTATGTTCAGATTGCAGATAATGCTAATCTTTGTTTTGGTACAAATGATTTCTCTATAGAAACATGGGTGAAAACAGATACATATACAGGTAATAATGATTTTATAGTAACAAAAGGTCATTATTATAGTTTATATATTAATTCTACTGGTAAAGTATATGCAGAAATAAACGCGTCAGGTTATGTTGGTGTTGCTTCAACTACAACTATTACGGATGGTAAGTGGCACCATGTGGTAGGTTCTTTTACTAGAGATGGGGATTTAAATCTTTATGTTGATGGTATTTTTGAATCATCTGTTTCAATAATTAGTCAGGCAGCTTCAATTGATAATTCATCTATACTTTATATCGGAAGAGCAAATTCAGCTGGTCAGTATTTTAGGGGCGAGACATCTACCGTAAGATTATTCAAATATGCATTGGGCCCAGATGATATAAGATCATTATATAATGGTAAGCCAGTAGACTATCCAGAAAAAGGGTCTGTTACGATTGCAGATCAAATTGATGATCATGATTTTTCTGAGTCATCTAATACAAATGTATTTACTGAATGGGAAAGATGTGATCGTAATGTTACGATTGCTTGGAACAAGACTACTAGCGACTTACCAGCTGGTTATACCAGTAAAGTTATAGGTTCGCCAACTTCTGGCAGTTCTGGTTCATATTGGGATGGAGTGATTAGAACCAGACATGACAATGATCCAATGGTTTATAGTGCAAATCAAAAATTCCAAGCTTCATTCTGGGCTAAATCTGGTGCTAATCAGCAAAGTGGTGATGCGGATGCTCGAGCAATGAGAGTCAGATTGGTAGATGATAGTGCTAGTGATGCAGCACAAGATTATGCAGGTGGCGGTGATGTGATAATTGATACAACTTGGAGAAAGTATTATGTATCTTTTGTTACGAATAGTGCTAGTGGTGCTGGTGTAAACAGAAGCTTAGAATTTCAAGTTGGGAATTCTGATACGCCAGTGCATTTAACAGGAGTTAAATTTACCAGAGTTGGAGTTGCTCTTGAATTACAGCCTGAGGGAATTAGTTCTAGTGGCGGTCAATGGTATGATTCTTCTGGTATTGATAATAATGGTACTATTACAAATGCATCTGATAAAGGCAAGTACGTTTCTCCGAATTATGGTTGGAAAACTGTGAATAGTGGTGCACAATCATCTGCATTTGGTTTTTGTGCCAAGACACTTGCAGGTGCAACCGATTCGGTTACAGTTGGTTTTTGTTCTTGTACTGGAGCAATACAATCCACAGCTGTTGGTTATAAAACGTGCACAAGTGGTGTGGGAGATGCATCTGCATTTGGTAGTCTCTCAAAGGCACAGCATTCTAGTGCATCGGCAATAGGTTATAATAATACAGCAAGTGGATGTTACTCATCTGCATTTGGTTGGCAAACAACGGCATCTGGAAAAGCATCTGTGGTGATGGGTCATAATAGTCAGGCAACTGTGTGCCAGGCCTCAGCTTTTGGGGCATATGCCAAAGCTGAAGTTGAATGTACCACTAATATCGGTGGCCCTATTATTATTAAAAAAGATAGTCTGCAGACAGCTGGTACGGATTTTATGCAATTCTCTGGTGTAGAAACCGTATTGATGACCAAAGAAATTGATTTGACATCTGCAGCTACATGTCTTATTCGTATACCAGCTGGATCTACCTTTTGGGTTAATGAAATAGGAATTGTTGTAACTTGTACCGATGCAGTATCGGTACAGCCTACTTTTGATATAGGGATGACTGATACCAATAATGTAAGTACTTACAATAATTTTTATGTAGCCTCTTTACAGCCTATATCTATAAGTAACATAACAGGTCGTAATAGAGAAAGATATATACCAGATAATCCTGATTATGGTTTAGATGGTTCTGCAACATATCATACATTGAAATTTACACTCACTACAGTCGCAACAGCCACAAAAATGTGTGGACGAATATACTACAAAGGTTTATTAGTGGAAAATGAATGATAAATAAATAACAAAGGGAGAACATAATGGCACTACAAATTACTCATAATCAATATGGGTTTGATTTCACAGAGGCGTATGTTAAAATAACAAACGTCAGCATTAGTTATAATAATGGCGACTCGGCCGGGCCTGCGGCCCCAGCTGGAGCAGTTGGTTACACCATTAATATAAATTATAGTACATGGGTTAATGTCGCGGCAAAAGAAGCAAATGCCGAGGTATTGACTACTGGTCAAATATCCCCATCGTTTGATGGTACAGTAGTTGGGGATGATATAGCATCAGCTGCATATACAATTTTAAAAACGCAAGATGGTTTTACTGAAGCCACAGACGTATAGGAGAAACACAATGGCATTAATTTTTGATTACGATGCATTCGGTACAACTTTTCCCAATGCATATTTAAGAATTACTCAAGCGAATCTTCGCTATGAGAAATATGAACAACAAGGTCAGCCAGCTGGTAGTCCTGATTCCAATGTTCAGAATAGGATTGAAATACAATACGCTATTTGGGTAGGAGCTTCTCAAGAAACAGGTAATTCAGAAGCGATTAAGAGAGATTCTTTTCAGAAGGATTATGATGGTTCGGTTACGACTAATCTATTAACAACTGCTTATGGCATATTAAAGAGTGATGTAGATGCTATTCCAGCTGATGCAACTGATACGCTAGCTGATGGTGATGCAACGAATGACGAGTAATTAAATATTAAGTGAGGTATATTATGGAGAATATTATTTTCCATGTGAATGGTGGAATTGGTAAGAATGTCGCGGCTACGGCGGTGGCACAAGCATTTAAAGAAAATTATCCAGAGCACGAACTTACGGTAATAACAGGATGGCCAGAATTATGGAAAACAGATCCAAATTGTTCAAAAGTTTATCGCTTTGGTCAGACACAATATTTTTATGAAGATCATATTAAAAGTAAAAAACCATTGGTGTTTGCTCAGGAACCATATCTTTCAACGCAACATATTGTTGATAAGAAACCACTTCGACAGAGTTGGATAGAAATGTTCGGGATGGAATATAAGGAAGAATATTATCCTAAATTACACTTTAATTTTCAACACTTAGAGAGGGCTAGGAGTTTTAAAAGAGATAAACCTATATTATTAATACATGCAAATGGTGGGGCTCCACCCCAGGCTGAACAAGAAAATCCTAGAACTTATGCATGGTGTAGAGATTTACCCAAGAAGATAGTTCAAAAAGTAGTTGATGAATTGAGTAGTCGCTATCATATATTACAGGTGGGATATCATCAAGATCAAATTATTCAAAATTGTGAGGTATTACAAAATTTGAATGAAATGGAGGTATTTGCTGTATTAAAAGCTAGTAGTAAGAGATTACTCATTGATTCATGTATGCAACATGCAGCTGGTGCTATGAATATGGAAAGTACAGTCTGTTGGATTGGAAATGATCCGATTGTTTGGAGTTATCCATGTCACGATCATATTTTACCATCAGTTGAAAAGAAATTTAGTGCACCTTCCCATGATTTATATCAACAATATGACATTGCAAGTGCATCTGATCAGTATCCTTATGATACTGATTTGATTTTTGATGTGGGGGAATTAGTAAAATCAATAGAAAGTCAGTATTACGAAACAGATCTTTTTGACTAAGGAAAGGTTATGTCAGAATTCTATAGGGTAGATACTGGAGCTAATGGCTCCGTATTTGTCCGAAATACATCAGCATTAAATTATGTAATAGCACATTCTGAGGGAGCTGGAAGTACGTCCATAACTGGCGGTAGCGTAGGAATATCAAATACGTCGCCAGTTTCAAAATTTGAAGTTCATGATACAGCGGGAGAGCTGTTATCAATTAATAATGATTTAACAAGTACGGTGTTCTCTGCTAATGATGTCAGTGGTCTGCCAATGATAGAGGCGACTGCAAATGGTAATGTCATAATAAACAGATTTAGGCAGGGTAATCTGGATGTCAGGGGCGGGATACTAGGCGAAAGTGATTCATATACCAAGCTATTAATTCATTCTGATACTAATGATGGAAACACCTGCTTTATAGATTCTAGTTCAAGTGAGCATACCCTTACTGCAGTTGGAGATCCACAGCATCTCACAGCACAGAAGAAGTTTGGTTCTACTTCTATGTGTTTTGATGGTGGAGATGATACTATATCCTTTCCAGTAGAAAATGTTACTACTGATTTTGATTTTGGTACTGGTGCCTTTACAATTGACACTTGGATAAATTTTTCTGATGTTACATCAACTGGTTGGCAAACTATACTTGGAATGGGTTATAGTAATGGAATTACAGTATATTGGAATGATAATAATCTTGTATATGTCTATTTGGAAGGCGTTGGCACTACTTATGCATGGACTCCAACAATTGATACTTGGTATCACTTAGCTGTTGTAAGAAGTGGTACAGATTTAAAAGTTTATGTAAATGGTGTGCAAATTGGTACTACTATTACTTCTTCAAATGATATAATTCCAAATGTTACTACTGCATATATAGGTGCACAGAGTATAAGTGGGCCAACTCTATATTTTCGTGGTTATCTTGACGAATTCCGCATATCCAAAGGAATCGCACGTTGGACAGATAATTTTATCCCTCCCGCCAGACCATACTCAACTGTAACCAGTGAATTCTTTGAAGAGCAAGACCGCTTGACAACTGCAATGACGGCATTGAATAATGGCAATGTCGGCATCGGAACTGATTCGCCAGATCATGAATTAGAAATCGCAGATGCAAATCCTACATTATCTTTATGTTCAACTTCATATGCAGATCCTGGCGGTAGAATTGTATTCTTGAGTCCACAAGGAGTATCTGGACAGGATAGATGTTATGGTAGTATAACCGCACATTCATGTGATTGGAATACTGGACAGTGTGTTTATCGTGATAGGGGTGGGATGTATTTGGAATCAAATGATACTGCAACTGCATATTACTATTGCCCACCATTGGAAATTGCTTTCAAAACTTCTGTTGCTGATGCTGGTACACCAACAGAAAGAATGAGAATTGATGATCAAGGCAATGTCGGCATCGGTTGTGATTCGCCAGCTGAAAAACTTCATGTTCATAATTCTGGTTCTGGTCATACATATATATTGGCTTGTAATACGAACACTGCCACATGGCAATCTGCTTTACAATTAAAAACAGGAAATACTGATTGGATTATGGGAACAGGTGCTGGAACTGATACTTTATGGTTTCATAATCCTACAACTGCACAAACACGAATGACGATTTGTAGTAGTGGAGAAGTCGGCATCGGAACTACAACGCCAACAAGACCCTTACATATATGTAATAATTGTGCGACTTGGGATCATCAAATGAAAATTACCAGTACTAGTCCGTTTGGTGCTGGCATTGCTTTGGATTCTACTGGTACAGATGGGGATCTTTGGTATATGCTTTCTACTGGATCTTCTTCTAGTCCAGGCGGTGGTTCTTTTGGATTGTATAATGTTGATGATGGTGCATATAGATTAACAATTATGGATGGGACTGGCAATGTCGGCATCGGAACTACAACGCCAGATTCAATAATACATACAGAACAGATTCTTACTGGTGAAGCTGCAAGATGCCAAGCCTTTAGTGCAATTACTTTACAGGGTTGTCATGCTTCTATTCCGTATGGTACGACTAACAATTTCGACGGCTTCGGGCCTAGTATAGATTTTAAAACTAGAACGTATAATAATACTACACAAATGGTTCGTGCCTATATAAGATTCCAGCTTGGTGATAATTCTGGAGCTACAACTCAAGGCACATCTATAAAATTCGGAACACAGAATGCAGCTAACGGTACTGCCGTCCCTACTGATAAAATGACTATACGTTGGGATGGCAATGTCGGCATCGGAACTTCATTGCCAACTGCAAAGCTTGATATAAAATCTACGGATTTGGGATATAATGCTACAACGTGTTTGGGATGGGGCGGAGATACTTCATTGACACTTAGAGGTAGTAATGATATCTCTGGTAAAAGTTGGGTATCTCAGAGATTTTTTGGTACGGATGGTGATGCTATTATTCGTTTGGCAGAATCCGATCAACATCGTGGATTGCAGTTTGGAGTCAATAATAGTAAAGGTGCTGGATTGATGTTTGCTGTGACTATGCAAGGTGATGGGAAGGTTGGAATTAATTCTGATGCAGGTGATCTACATTCAACCTTACAGGTTGGTGCACCAGATATTCAGAATTGTGGAATTAGAATTACTAATGCTGGTACTGTAGACTGTTGCAGTCCAATTAATTTCGGTGGAAGTTCAACTGCTCCTATTGCTCGTATTGCTGGTGTAGTTACTAGTGCAGCTGCACTTACTGCAGGTGGACTTGTTTTTGAAACAAGATCAGCGACCAATGATACAGAACCAATAGAAAGAATGAGAATTGATGAAGTTGGCAATGTCGGCATCGGAAATTCTGCACCAAATCAACCCTTATCAGTTGTTAGTGAGACTGACGCCAATTTTAATGATATTGCTTCTTTTTATACCAACAACAAAACAATAGGTGTTGAAATACACAACAAGGGTATTCGTTCAGCAAATAATATGGCTGACGGTAGTACTGCATTAGATGCAAATGTGGATTTCTATATTGATAGTAAAGGTACAGGTGACATCCTAATAGGAGATCAATCTAGTGGTAATGTTGGAATTAGGCATGGAACCCCAACATCAAGATTGCATATAGGAAATGCTCCTGATTCTTGTATTATAGCATTCGATCAAGGTGGTAGGGTAAATTCAATTGGAACATATTTTTCCTCTGGGGCAACTGCTAGTAGAATAGACTTTTTCATTTCTGATGGTACTACAAATGCAGGGGCCAATAATAGAATGTCTATTACAGGTGGCGGCAAAGTCGGCATCGGAACTTGTTCGCCAGATTCTATATTGCATGTATGTGATGCGAGTGCTTATTTAAAAGTTCAAGGTACAGCTGCTACAGATGATGTGAAGTTGGGGTTACATTCTTTGAATTGGAATTTCACTATTACGAATCAAGGTAATAATGGTAATATTGTTTATCAGTCAGATGATGCTCAAGACCAAATTTGGAATACTGATAATGAGTTTAATGCAGCTACCGAGAGATTTAGAATTGGTGGTGGTGCTGACACTGATTCAATTGTTTTTTCTAATAGTAATGTCGGCATCGGAAACACAGCACCGCAAGGAAAATTTGACGTTCATGGTTCAGCAGGTGAATTACTAGCAATTACTAATGATCTTTCAGACGTAGTATTTTCCGCCAATGATGTCAGCGGCCTACCAATGATACAGGCCTGTGCAGATGGAAATGTTCAGATAAATCCATTTAGACAAGGGTATTTGAGTACTGGAAGTGCTTCTGGCGTGTCATATTCCTGTATTAGTCGGGATTGTACTAATAAATTTAAGATTTATTCTGATGACGCTGAAACATCTTATCTGGATGGGGCATCTACCAATTGGGTGTTGATGAAAACTTTCAGAGCAGGGAAAACTGGATGTCTGCATGTAGAATGGGAATCAGAAATTACTGGCGGTCAGTGGTATTATGGTTGGAGATTTACAGCTGAAAATGCAACAAGACCTTTATATATGTCTGATGGTACAAGTGCCTATGGTCATTATAATCTATGTTTACATTCTGGTAATACTCATTCGGTTCATGCTTATAGATGTTTTCAAGTGCCTCTTTGTGGATTTAGACCAGGCGATCTTATTGAATTCTGGATGGCAGCTAGTGCTAATCAGTCAATTGTTCCAGTAGTAGGTAACAACAACCAATATTTAAGAGTTTGTGATTTTCGATTTTATTCTGCATCACCTAGCGTAGAATGGGTCGATACGAATGTGTGGGGTAAGAATGTCGGCATCGGAACTACAACGCCAGCTACAGAACTTCATGTCAATGGGTCGAATGGTTATAGAGCTATCAGATTAAGTTCTGGTTCAGCTGATATAGATTTATATGCTAATGCTAATAACCCATCAACGGGATTATTATCACCTGATAATTTTGATATGGATTTTTATGTTGGCGGAAATCAAGCAATGGTAATTAGGGCAAATTGTTGTTTTGTCGGCATTGGAACTCCAACGCCATGTGCAAAACTAACTGTTGACGGTGGGGGTATTGGCTCTACTACCAGGCGGTGGGATAATGGTTCACTCGCAGGTAATAATTATTGGGTTTGTGATTCTACAGATGGTTTTGCTTTAGGTATAGGTACGGGTGAATCTACTTGGTTTAGTTGGGATAGTAGTTATGGCCACAGAATAGCTATTTCGGTTTGGAACGATGGAAGTATGATAAAATTGGGTTATGGCACTGGTGATACAAGAACTGAAACCTTTATTTGTAATTGTGTTCAATCACCAGTAGTTTGTGCTACTAATTATATCAATTCATCAGGTGACATCACAGCATATGCTTCTGATTGTCGTATGAAATGTAATGTACTCACTATCAATTGTGCAACAGAAAGAATCAAAAGAATACGCGGTGTAGAGTTTGAATGGGATCGTAAATATATATGCGATTGTAATTTAGGTTTCACTCCAGCTGAAGAAGGCACGACATTAGGATTTATTGCACAGGAGCTTGAACCAGTAATACCAGATGCAGTTCGCGAAGCACCATTTGAAAGTGGGATGTGTAGAACTGTATCATGGGCAGAGAAATACAAAACGGTCAAGCCAGAGAAAATTATACCATTGTTGGTAGAAGCAACCAAAGAACAGCAGTGTACCATAGAAAAGCAGCAAAGACGAATAGATACTTTAACTCAGCAAGTAGAGATGTTACTAGCAATGTGTGGGGCATATGGAAGATCCTAAAAATTTTTATCCAAGATATTCAGAAAGTAATTGTTCAGATTGTTGTCGTTATTACTATACAAAATGGGGTCAAGTTCGCCAAAATAATTACGATCTATTTCTTCCCGAAAATAATATCATAGCTGCATGTCGTAATGAAAAGGGGTTCTATCCATATCGTGATGAACGAGGATTGGGAATGTCAGAATTAAGAAAACCTACAGATTATGTATTGGCATCTAGTGGTGCATTAAGTTTAGGAACTACTGCTGGAACTGATAGGAGTATTAGTGCTGAATTTGGTGGAACAGTACCACATGCCTTATCAGAATATTATGGTGTAGCTTCTGGAGTTCCATCATCTGGTACAATAGATTTCAGTGATTTTTATGGAGCCTCAGCTGGCCCACCTGTTACTGATTGTCTATGGACACATTATGATCTTTCAGAATGTACAGAAAATGATGCAGTTTGTAATTTTACAACGAGTGCTTATGCGATGTGCGCGCAAACAATGTGTATTGGTCGCTGGGAGCCTTATGGAACTGGCCCAACCTGTCCAAAGAAAATATGTACTGCGGCGAATGTATATCAAGGATGTATTTGTAAATATGATAATGGAATACATACTAATCGTAATTATTTATATACAGAATGCTTTCTTTCAGTTGTATCGCACACAACTACTGCCTATTGGGGAGGTGTAACAGCTCTTGCACCTTATGATAATAGTGTATTTATGGTTGCCAAAGCATGTTCTCCAACTTTGAATACTGGTTGGAATATGAGAAATAATACTGGTTATTATGGTTTCTGTTCCAATGAGGGTGAGAGTCCATATAATGCGTGGCCAACCAGTCCAAATTGGCATTGGATGAATTCGGGGTTTGCATGGCAGCCTGGCTGGCAACATAAAGAAACTGCAAACAGAGTGATGGGTTGGTATATTTTTGGCCATAGTAGATATAAATGTTCAAGTATCCCATCTGGCCAGAATCAAGTAGTTAGTCAAGGTAAATTTAGTCGTTATTGTATAATAGCCTGTCCACTTATTATTGGTCATGCTGTTACTGAAGGATTATGTTGTCCAGATTTGGGCATCTACCCCTTTTCCCCGCCTGGTGTAGTTTGCTATACACCAATATTAGCTGATTGCGTTACCTGTAGTCAGGTATCTTGGGCAAGTACCGCACCCGGCTGTGAGGTAGTATTTGGTAATTGTAATTATTGTCGATACTTTGATACTAGTACATCTAACGAAGGCGGTCGGGATTATTGGAATGTTGCATACCGTTGGGGGCCTAGTCATCAATATTCGGGAGTTGCTGAATGTGTCCATTGGGGTGAATATATGCATTATCAATGTAAATTAACAACAACACAAGTTGCTGATACTGTAGAATATTTGGCTGATAAATGGTATAGGGGTTTATAAAAATGTTGTTAGAAAGTAAGATAAATATACCAGAACACTATTATGGAATTGAATTTAAAGATGTTTCTATTCATATTGATGATATAGAAGAAGAATATTGGAGGGGATTTTCAGTAGTTAAATTTATGGTAAATGATGAAATATTAGGTTCTGAGATTATAATAAACCTATTTAATGGTACAGTTCAACAGAGTAAAAGTGATTCATATATTATAAATGAATTGGAAAAAGTTTTTATAGAAAACTTATAAATAATAACAGTAATGAATAAAGGAGAATAAATCATGGCAGAACCGATTAGTTTAGAGCAAGATGAGTTGACAGCAGTAAATACGCACGTTAGTTTAATTCAAAGAGCATATCGTAAGGTAGAATCGCAACAATATGCATCGCGTGAATTGGAAAATGATTTTCGTGATTTCATTAATAATTTAGTGTCTGAAAAGGGTGGCGATGTCAACCTTCAATATAACCTAAATACAGATACGGGTACTTTGGAACCAGTTTCACCAGAGGAAGTAGCTGCACAACAAGCAGCACAAACAAATGGTGCTGGTGCAATCCAACCAGAATTAATACAAACAGAAAGTGAAGGGGTTGATGGTGATGAAAATGACAAATAGAGGTAACACATGGCCGTTCCAACTTCAAGAGCAACCTTAATTACATATTGTAAGAGGCAACTTGGTGATGGCGTCATTGATATTAATATCAGTAGTGATCAAGAAAGTGATATAGTAGATGACGCCTTGCAGTATTATCAAGATTATCATTATGATGCAACAGAAAGAGCCTTCATTACCCAGCAGGTATCGGCAGCTGATATAACCAATAAATATGTGTCAATATCAGATTCCATACTTGGTATATCAAGTGTATATCCAATTTCATCATCATCAACAACAAATCTTTTTAATCTCAGGTATCAGCTGAGATTGCAAGATGTGTTTGATATGTCCAGCGTCCAGATGTTGCATTATCAGATGGTTCAAAGTAATCTTTCAATGATTGATGATCTGTTAGTGGGTGTGCATCCTTTTGAGTATCAGCGTCATATGGATAGATTGTATATCTATATGGATTGGGCTAAGGATATTACAGCAGATGAATATGTCTTAATTGAATGCCACAGACTCATTGATCCAGAAACCTATACTCAGGTATATAATGATAGATGGCTAAAGAGTTATACGACTGCTTTGATGAAAAGACAATGGGGTCAAAATTTAATGAAATATGATGGAATGACGCTTCCAGGCGGTTTGACATATAATGGTTCGGCATTATATGATCAGGCTAATACTGAAATTACAGAACTTCAAACAGAAATGCAACTTGCATATGAAGAATTTCCCATGTTTCTAACAGGTTAGGTCTATGGCTACCAGTACATATTTCAATCATGGCACGTCCACTGTAGAGCAAACATTACTCGATAATTTGGTTGTGGAGTCTATCCAAATTATGGGGTTTGATGTCAATTATTTACCAAGAACTCGAAATAATATTGATACGTTGTTTGAAGATGCAGAAAGAAATTCTTTTACAACTCAATATACATTAGAGATGTATTTGGATGAAAATACACTAGTTAGTGGGTTCGGTAATAACGATACTGTTACTCGTTTTGGTTTTGAAGTACCAGATACGGCACAGTTTACGGTATCGCAGACAAGATTTACAGCAGTGGTAACAGCAGGAGATGCAACAATTCTAGTACCAAGAGAAGGTGATTTAATTTATTTACCCATGTCAAAGCAAATATATGAAATTATGTTTGTTGAAGATATGGTTCCATTTTTCCAAATAGGAAAAAATTATGTCTATCGTCTTGATACTCAACTCTTTCAATATGCTGATGAAGAATTGGCAACTGGTATTACAGATATTGATAATGTAGAAACTGCACTGTCATATCATATAGACTTGACAATGAATGCAGGTGGGTCTGGTACATTTACAGCTGGTTCAACTGTTTATCAAGGTAGTACTCTTGCAGCATCAACCGCACGTGGTGAAGTTGTATCTTGGAATAGTGGAACAAGAGTTTTGAGAATTATGAATATAGATGGTTCATTTGCAGCAAGTACTGCAGTGACAGATGGTACAGCCTCTTGGGTTTTGACCAGTTATGATGCAATGACAATGGCGGGAGATGGATTCGCACAAAACATAGAAATTGAAACGGATGCAGATTCTGGTATAGTTGACTTTTCAGAAACTAATCCGTTTGGGAACTTTTAATGCTAGGTAATACGTTTTACAATCAATCAATACGCAAAGTTTTAGTGGCCTTTGGTACACTTTTCAATAATATCAATATTGAAAGAACAAGTGAAGCTGGCTTGACTGAAGTTATAAAAGTGCCATTATCCTATGTGGGTCGTGAACGGTTTGTTGCAAAGCTATCTCAGGCAATTTCTGGCACTGAGATTCAAACAACTCTACCTCGTATGTCATTTGAATGGACTGATATTACCTATGATTCCACCAGAAAACTTAATACGATGGGTCGAGTAGCTTCAGTATATTTAACTTTAAATTTAACTGCAGCACCCACTGGGGCGTTTATCGTAGGTGAGAAAATAACTGGCTCAACAAGTGGTACTATAGCATATGTTGTTGACGAACCAACAACGACTTCAGTTGAGGTTAGAGATGCATCTGGTGCATTTACAGATACCGAAACTATTACAGGCGAATCTTCTGGTGAAACTGCAGTTATTTCAACCACAACACAAAATCAAGGTAGAATAAATTATAGATATCAGAGAGTACCATATGACTTATCTTTTATACTAGCAATTGCATGCAGAACAACCGAAGATGGGTTAAAAATAGTGGAACAGATTTTACCATTTTTTACTCCAGAATTTACTATTACCATTAAAGATGTTATAACTCATGATATGCCAGTTGTGTTAGATGGTTTAGCTCAGGAAGATACTTGGGAAGGTGATTTGACAACTGATCGGAGATTTTTAATATGGAGTTTGAGTTTTACTGCCAAGGCATATCTCTACGGCCCACCAAAAGATAGTAAAATTATTACTAAAACAATTTCACAGATCTATACCAGTAAAAATATGGATATTGTTGATATAACCTTGTCAAGTACTGCTACTCAAACTGGTACATTTAGAGTTGATGAGGTTGTTTATCAGGAAGATAATTATGATTCAAATGTTCATATTGCAGCTGCAACAGTCGTGAGTTGGAATAGTTCAACCAAAGTGTTACAAGTTACTAATGTACATAGTAAAGATGGAACTGGTTTTGTTTTAAATAGAATAATTAAAGGTGAAGAAAGTAATGCATTTGGTACAATCTCTACTATAAATTCAGTTTTTGAAGATACCACTACTACCAATCTTAATTTACCAACTGTAAGAATAACCAATGTTCCAAATCCAGCGTCTGCAGACGCTGATGATGAATTGGTTTCCATAACAGAAACAATAACAGAGAGGTAGTATGAGTAAAGTAGATGAAAAATTAAATGATACTTTTGATGTCGAAGTTATTGAAGGGTCTGTGCCAGAATCCAGTGATGATAGTGATGAGCGAGAAGAAGATACACAGATAGATTATGAGCAAAGTAGGAAGAACTTTTATGAGTTGATTGAAAAGGGTAAAAAGGCATTAGATGGTGCAATAGATATTGCAAGTGAAACGGATCAGCCAAGAGCTTATGAAGTAGTCGCCCAGTTGTTAAAAAATGTCACTGATACTAATAGAGAATTGATAGAGCATCAAAAGCGTATGGAAGATTTAAAATCAAATGAAAGAAAGTTGGGCAATACAAATATAAACAATGCCCTTTTTGTCGGTTCTACTGCAGATTTACAGAAAATGTTACGAGATAATAAATGAATTCAATAAATTATTTAGGAAATCCAAATCTCAAAAAAACCAATGTTACGGTTGATTTTGAGCAGGGTCAAGTAGAGGAATATATCAAATGTCAAAATGATCCTCTATATTTCATCAAAACTTATATGAAGATTGTAACGGTTGATGATGGCCTTGTTGATTTTAATTTATGGGATTTCCAAGAGGATATGATACGGAATTTTTGTGATAATAGATTTGTCATTTGTAAGATGCCTCGTCAGACAGGAAAGTCAACAACTATTATAGCATACTTGTTACATTATGTACTTTTCAATCAGGATGTTAGAGTTGGTATATTGGCAAATAAGGGTAATACCGCACGTGAATTGTTGAGTAGACTTCAATTGGCATATGAGCATTTACCATTGTGGTTACAGCAGGGCGTTGAGGAATGGAACAAGGGTAATATAGAATTAGAAAATGGATCAAAAATTCTAGCTAGTTCTACTTCATCCAGTGCTATTCGAGGTGGAACTTTCAATATTATATTTTTGGATGAATTTGCATTTGTTCCTGATCACATTTCAGAGGAATTTTTTAGATCTGTTTATCCCACTATTTCATCTGGTAAAACAACAAAAGTTTTAATTGTTTCTACTCCAAATGGAATGAATCAATTTTATAAAATGTGGGTTAATGCTGAGGAAGGAAAAAGTGATTATGTGCCTATTGATGTTCATTGGTCAAAGGTGCCTGGGCGTGATGATGAATGGAAAGAGCAGACAATAAGAAATACATCAGAAGATCAGTTTAGGGTTGAGTTTGAAACAGAATTTATAGGTTCGGTTGATACTCTTATTTCTCCAAGTAAGTTGAGGAATTTAGTTTTTAGAGAACCTATTTATAAAAAAGATAATTTACATGTTTGGGAAACTCCACAGCCAGGTAGAGTATATTTCGTTTCGGTTGATGTTGCACGTGGAGTCCAGCAAGATTATTCAGTTTTTACTGTATTGGATGTAACAGATACGCCATATAAAATGGTTGGTCGTTATAGGGATAACGATATATCACCAATGCTATTTCCTAACGTTATAAATAGAATTGCAAAGCAATATAATGACGCGTGGGTATTGGTGGAAGTTAATGATATTGGGGGTCAGGTAGCTGACATCCTTTATTATGATTTAGAGTATGAGAATATGATTTCGTCTGTTGTAAAGGGAAGAGCAGGTCAGGTTATTTCAGCTGGTTTTGGTAAGGATACTAGTTTTGGCTTAAAAACTACTCCGCAAGTAAAAAGAATCGGTTGTAGAACATTGAAGGATTTGATAGAAGAAGATAAACTTCTGATACCAGATTTTGATACAATTGCTGAGTTGACAGGTTTTGTCGCTAAGGGTAAAGGGTATCAAGCAGTAGAGGGTAGTCATGATGATTTGGTAATGTCACTTGTCTTATTTTCATGGGTTACTGGTCAGCGTTATTTTAAGGATTTATTGGATCAAGATTTGAGATTGAAATTATATACTGATAGAATGAAGTCCATTGAAGATGATTTGTTACCATTTGGAATTATTAGTGATGGTCTTGGTCAGGATGGGTTTGTTGATACGGATGGTACACACTGGAATTACGTTTGAAAAACTGCAAATATATAAATAAAACTAGAAAAAGATGCAATTTTCGAGTCCGTTTTCGCAAACACTTAGATATATAACATAGAATCAAGGAGAATAAAATGGCTTTTAGAGTTAGTCCAGGCGTAAATTTTTCAGAGATAGATGCCACTCAACGAGTCGCTCCTGTTGCAACATCCGATGCCGCAATTGCGGCTGGATTTCAATGGGGCCCAGCCGATGTAGTTATACAAGTCACTGGAGAAAGTGATATGGCAGATGTATTCGGGGAACCCGATACTGATACTGCAACAAATTGGTTGACAGCGGCAAGTTTCTTGGCATATTCAAATGCATTACAAGTTATAAGAACAATTGGAACAGATGCAAAAAATGCAGTTTCAAATAATACTGGTACTACTGGTTCTGTTAGTATAGTTCAGAGTGGTGATGACTATTCTCTTGGTACAATTGATACAGCTGGAGATACTTCTAATGGTACTGGTTTGATATTTCCTATAGGCAAAACAGAGGGTTCTGGTGCTGGCCTAGAGGTGCGCGCTTCAGTAACTAATGGTGTAGTCGGGGGCACACCTACTTTTGCAGTTGCTCCTACTACCGAATATGTTGATGCTAGTGTACAATATGTATCTCTAATAGGTGGAAATAATGATGCTGTGATTAAAGTTGTTAAAGGTTCTGGTGATAATGTTGAAGGAGATTATACAATTACTTTAATTCATGGTGGAACAGGTTATATTAATGGATCTGTAATATATTCTGTTAAAGAAGATTCAACAGTAGACCAAACCAAGTTTGATGTTAGTATTGATGAAATAAGTGCCGGTAATTCTCCGGCAGCTGCTTCTTTGACAGCTGTGGCTGCAGGACATAATTTAACTCAAAATGATTTAATTTTAGTTAAAGAAGCAGCAAATACAACTGATGAAGATGATCTAATAATTAAATTTATTGGTGGCTCTTCTGCAATTTCTATCAAAAATGAATCAGATTTTGATAATATTACTCCCCCAACAACTTCTGCATTTGTTGCTAGATACCCAGGCCCATTGGGCAATAGTTTACAAGTTTCAATGTATCATACAGGAACTGCAGTTCAGTGGTTAGCTTGGCAAGGTTCTTTTGTTCAGAATGGTAATGCAGTTACAGTTGAATTTAATGAGTTATTTGATAGAGCTCCTGGCACATCTAATTATGTTTTGACCAGAAATGGGAATGTTTCAATAAACGATGAAGTTCATATAGTTGTAGTTGATGCTGATGGAAAATGGTCGGGTACGCCTGGCAAAGTTTTGGAACGTTTTGCTCATGTATCTCTCATATCAGATGCTAAAGATGAGCAAGGAAATTCTAATTATATTAAAGATGTAATTAGACATGGTTCGCGTTATATATATGCAACTGGTTCTTGGACTGAAATTTCTAATGCAATTAATACCAATTGGACTTCTGCAACTTCAAGTACATCTTCTGTATTAACCGATGGCGGTAATACTGCTGATGGTGGGGCTATTAGTCAAATCTTAGCAGGTGGTGTTGTTGACAATTCAACAACTGGGGCCAATTCTAATGCTAATCGTTATACTGAAGGTGAAAAGGGTTATGGAATACTAAGAGATACAGAACAATATGACGTAAGTCTTATCATTTCTGGTGAAGCTAATAATCTATTACAAATTAGTCTAATAGATGATGTTGCTGAATATCGTAAAGATGCAGTGGTGACAATTAGTCCAAGTACTGAGGTAAAATCTACTATAACTGGTAATGGAATAAATTCAGATAAAGCAACTGCTATAACAGATACTTGGTTGACAGCAGTTCCTAATTCTTCATCCTATGCAATTGCTGATAGTGGCTATAAGAGGATATATGACCGTTATAGTGATACTTACAGAAGTATTCCGTTGAACGGTGATATTGCTGGTCTAATTGCACAGACAGAAGCTACCAGAGAAGCATGGTTCTCACCAGCTGGTTTTAGTCGCGGGAATATCAAAAATGCAGTTAAACTCTATTTCAATCCAGACCAAGCATCAAGGGATAAAATCTATAAGGCTGGTGTAAATCCAGTAGTATCATTCCCTGGCCAAGGTACTTTATTGTATGGAGATAAGACCCTATATAAAAAACCAAGTGCTTTTGATAGGATTAATGTAAGGCGTCTTTTCATCACTTTGGAGAAAGCAATTTCCAGAGCAGCCAAACAATTCTTGTTTGAGTTCAATGATGAATTTACAAGATCTGCATTCAGAGGTATGGTTGAGCCGTTCCTTTCTGATATTCAAGCAAGAAGGGGTATTGTGGATTATCTGGTAGTTTGTGATTCATCTAACAATACTGCAGCTGTTATAGACAGGAATGAGTTTGTGGGTGATATATTCATCAGACCATCACGTTCTATCAATTTCATTCAATTAAACTTTGTTGCGGTACGTTCTGGCGTAGCCTTCAGTGAAGTCGCAGGAGTAGTATAAGGAGAAAATTAAATGCCAAATTTACGGTTAGATAGTTTCAAACAAGCATTTTCATCAGGTGGGGCACGTCCGAATCTTTTTGAAGTTTCTATTATTGATTCACCTTTTGGCGGCTCTAATAGTGAAATCAACAAGTCATTTTCATTCTTGGCTCAAGGTGCATCTTTACCAGCTGCAACTATTGGTGAAATTTTAGTACCTTACATGGGTCGGCAGTTAAAAATTCCAGGCAATAGAACCTATGATACTTGGGATCTTACAATCTTAAATGATGAAGGTTTTGGTATTAGGGATATGTTCCATACATGGCAGGATGCCATTCAAGGTACTAATACTAATATCAGTGCCGGCATTAATACAATTATGGGTCAATTTAAAGTTTCTCAATTAGCCAAAGCTGGTCATGTATCAAAAAGTTATTATATATACAATGCATGGCCGAGTGTGGTTAGTGATATTGAACTTAATTGGGAAAGTAATGACGCACTTGAAACATTTACTGTTACCATTAATTATAGCCATTGGGATCATGAAAATGCTAAACAAAGTGTCCAAGGTTCTGGTGATGTAGAAGATACTAGAAATCTTGCTGATTATCTTGATCAGGCTTCTAATGTAGCTGCAGCAGGAGCTAACCTTGGTAGATCTCTTGGTTTAAGATAAGGAAAGGATAAATGGCACAAATATTCGGTTTTGATATAACGAGGAAAAAGAAAAACCTAAAGTCATTTGCTGCACCAGAGAATGATGATGGTGCAATAGATGTTTCTGCGGGCGGAGCCTTCGGTCACTATGTTGATATGGAAGGGAAAATAAAGAATGAGATTCAGTTGATTAACCGTTATCGTGATATGGCAACTCAGTCGGAGTGTGATGCTGCTATAGATGACATCTGCAATGAGGCAATTGCCACTTCAGATCAGGCCGATGATGTTCTATTTTTAAATTTAAACGAGCTCGGTGCACCCGATAATATTAAGGATAAAATTCATAAAGAATTCGATACTATCATAAATATCCTTAATTTTAATCGGGACGCACATGAGATTTTTAGAAAGTGGTATGTTGATGGTAGATTATACTATCATATTATTATAGATGAAGCAAAAAAGAAGCAAGGTATTCAAGAATTGAGACAAATTGATCCTCGTAAGATACGAAAGGTCAGAGAAGTAACAAAAGGTAAGGCAGCTAATGGCGTTGAAACCGTTGATAAAGTAGAAGAATTCTATGTATTCAACGATAAGGCAGGTAATCAACAATCAGAGGTTACAAAGGGTGTCAGAGTAAAAACTGATTCAGTTGCACATATTAATTCTGGTTTGTTTGATTATAATAACAACGTTGTTATAAGTCATTTACATAAGGCAATAAAGCCTTTGAATCAACTGCGAATGATGGAAGATGCGGTCGTCATATATAGAATAAGTCGTGCCCCCGAAAGACGGCTTTTCTATATTGACGTTGGAAACTTACCAAAGGCAAAAGCCGAAGAATACCTCAAAGATCAGATGAATAGGTTTAGAAACAAGTTGGTTTATGATGCAGATACAGGTGAAATCAAAGATGATCGTAAGCATATGTCAATGTTAGAAGATTTCTGGCTACCTCGTAGGGAAGGTGGACGCGGTACTGAAATTTCCACATTACCTGGCGGTCAAAATTTGGGTGAAATGGAAGATGTTATGTTCTTCCAAACAAAATTATACAAAGCTTTGAATGTTCCTCCGAGCCGTTTAGAATCAGATAGTGGTTTTTCATTGGGTCGGGAATCAGAAATTAGTAGAGATGAATTAAAGTTTTCAAAGTTTGTTGATCGTTTACGAAACGATTTTGTTGAACTGTTTGACGGTATATTGAAAGCTCAATTACTATTGAAAGGTATTATAAAGATAGATGATTGGGATAAGATAAAGCATGATATTCAGTATAAATGGGCAGAGGATTCCTATTATAGAGAAATCAAGACAACTGAAATGATTCAAAGTAGATTGGAATTGCTTAGAGAAGTTTCAGATTATGCTGGTAGATACTATTCTATGGATTTTATTAGGAAGCAGATATTGCAAATGACAGATGACGAAATTCGTGAAATGGAGAAGCAAATAGCAACTGAAACTGAAGGCGGGAAGTTGGCCAAGGAAGCTACTATTGAATGGGGTGGATCTGAAGTTACTATTACAGATAAATTGGATGATGAAGAGCCTCCAGAAATTTCTGTTACAGATAAACAAAATGAAGAATATGATGGTAATGGTACAGCTGTCAAAAAACTTTTAGAAATAAGAGAAGGAGAATTAAAAAATGGCAATAGAAGATCTGATAGATAAAATCTTTGATGATAATCCAGTAGAAGCACAAAAGGAATTTGAATCGGAGTTACAGCAGAAACTTTCAGCGGCACTTGATACTAGAAAAAAAGATATAGCATCATCTGTATTTGGTGGAGTCAAGCCTGAGGAAACTCCAGCAGTAGAAGATGATCAAGATCAGGATCAAGAGGTAGAATAATGGCACAGACAGAATTAATAGATCAGACATTCAATGGGGGAACAGCAAGCATTCTCGTAAATATTGGATCGGGTGCAACTGAAACAATAGATGTATCTGGATTAGCTAATTCCAGTGGTGATACTGCGAGGGTTAATATAATTGGAATACAATGGACATCTGCAGCTGGCATTACAGTTACATGGGCCGCTGATGCTGATGAAACAGCACTTCAATTAACTGGTAATGGGAGTTTTAACAATATTTCATTACCCTATGGTACGGATACTGGTGCAACTGGGGATATTAAGCTAACAACAGGTTCTGGTGTTGCAACGGCTATTATTACGCTTCGGAAAATTACTGGCTTTGCTGAAAGAACTGATTATAGTAATACTTAGGAGATAATTCTATGAAATTAATTACTGAAACTATTGATAATGTAGAAGTTTTTACAGAAGCAGGTGATGATGGAAAAGAATCTCTTTTCATAGAAGGGGTCTTTCTCCAAGCCGAGCAGAAGAATCGCAATGGTCGTATTTATCCATTGAATATACTCGAAAAGGAAGTAAGAAGATATAATAAAGAGTATATCAAGGAAAGTAGAGCGTTTGGTGAATTAGGTCATCCAGATGGCCCAACCATCAATTTAGAGCGAGTTTCTCACCTTATTACCAAATTGAGAAAAGATGGTAATAATTATGTGGGTAAGGCAAAGGTTCTAAACTCTACTCCATACGGTAAAATTGTTGAAGGTCTACTCAAAGATGGTGCCAAGTTGGGCGTTTCATCTAGGGGTATGGGTTCTTTAGAAGAGCGTTCTGATGGAATAAAAATGGTAAAGGATGATTTCCATTTATCCACTGCAGCTGATATTGTAGCTGATCCATCTGCACCGAATGCATTCGTTCAAGGTATTATGGAAGGTCGCGAATGGATTTGGGATAATGGTCTATTGAAGGAATCAGATATTGAGGATATAAAGGAGACAATTGAAAACAAATACACTACCAAAGAGCGGGAAGCCATTGTGTTGAAAGCCTTTGATGATTTTGTTTCAAAATTTTAATTCGTATAAATACATGGTAGAATAGTATCGTTTATAGGGGAAGACAGTTGCAAGATATATTTTTAGATGAATTCATTACCGAAGATGAATATAATGATCTTCAAGAATCTGAAAGAGATCTGTATATTGAAATAGGTGATTCAGAAGAATATGAATTAGCTGAGAAGATTATAACTCGGCGTAAAAAGATATTAGACCCTAAAGAACGTAAGTTAGAAAAAAAGAAGCGTGAAGCCCGTAAGAAGTTAGGGGCAGGAACTAAATTATTCCGCTTGGTAAAAACAGCTAGTGGAAAATTTAAAAGAGTTGTTAAATCAACTGCCCAAAAGGCAAAAGACAAAGCCTTCTCTAAAATGAGAAAACGGAGAAAGGGTAAAGATACTATACGAAGGGTTACAGCTACTTCAGAGTATAGAACTCCAGAAGGAGAATTTCAATTAAAAGAAAAGGAGCAATCATACATGGAAACTATCAATAAAGAGCAAGTTCGTCCAGAACTTTCTTATGATCCAGCTGCCGATGTTGATGCTCTCTTGAATGGCCAAGAACTCAGCGAAGAGTTCAAACAAAAGGCATCTACCATTCTTGAAGCTTCTGTAAAGAAGCAGGTTGATGATCATGTGGATAAGATATGGGAAAATATCGAACAACAAGTTGAGAAGGATTTTGAAGAAGCTCAGGCTGAAATCAAAACTGAACTCGTTGAAAAAGTCGATTCATATCTTAACTATGTAGTTGAAGAATGGATGCAACAAAACGAAATAGCCATCGAGAGTGGTATTAAGTCTGAATTAACAGAAGAATTTATTCAAGGAATGAAAACTTTATTCTCTAATCATTATATCGAAGTACCAGAAGATAAAGTTGATGTTATTTCTGAACTCACTACGAAAGTAGAGGACTTGGAAGAAAAACTGAATGGTCAGATCAATGAAAATATTGAATTGTCCAAGCAGATCAATGAAAAACAACGTCTGGAATTGTTACAGCAGGCTTCGTCTGATTTGGTTGATACGGAAGTTGAAAAATTAAAAGAGCTTTCCGAATCTATTGATTTTGATGGGGATGCTGAAACCTTTGTAGAAAAAGTAAAGACTCTTAAAGAGAACTATTTCCCGAAAGCAGTTACGGAAGAAGAAGTGGACTCTGAAGAACCGTCTTTCCCGGCTGAGGTTAATGGTAGTATGGCAGCATATACCCAAGCAATCTCAAGGTCGCTCAAGTAAATAAAAATAGGAGAGAAATATGGAATTTTCACATCAATTAACAGAAAAGTGGAAACCAGTTCTTGACCATGAAGATCTTCCTAAGATAGAAGATAAGTTTCGCCGTCAAGTAACTGCTATTCTGCTAGAAAATCAAGAACAGGCTCTGATGGAAGAAGCTCAAATTACTTCTAGTGGAACTGGTCTTTTGCAAGAAGCCGCACCAGTATCCAATACTGGTTCTGATGCAGCTAATACAACGCCTGGTCTTTCTGGCTCAGGTGTCGCGACCCGTCAAGGTTATGATCCAGTTATGATCAGTCTTATTAGACGATCTGCTCCAAACTTGATCGCATATGATATTGTTGGCGTACAACCAATGTCAGGCCCAACAGGACTCGTTTTCTACATGAAATCAGTCTATGGCGACGATGGCCCAAGTATTGGTGGAGAAGCACTTCATGGTGAAGCTGCAACTGGTCAATCTTCATATGATCAATCAACAGCTGTTGATGGCGTTGATAGTGGTACAGTTGATTCTGATCCGTTCACTTCAACTTACTACGAAACTCCAGCTGATGCTAATGACGTAGCTCTTGGTGATACTCATCGAGGTATGGATACGGCATTTGCAGAAGCTTTAGGTGATGCTGGTACTAATCAGTTCCGTCAAATGTCATTCAGTATTGACAAAGTTAGTGTTACAGCACGTAGTCGAGCTCTCAAAGCTGAATACACCACAGAATTGGCACAAGATTTGAAAGCAATTCATGGTCTTGATGCAGAAGCCGAATTGGCTAATATTCTGTCAACGGAAATCCTCGCTGAAATCAATCGCGAAGTTGTCCGTACAGTTAATGGTGTAGCTACTTCTGGTGCACAAGTTGGTACGACAACTGCTGGCGTCTTTGATCTGGATACAGATTCAAATGGTCGTTGGTCAGTCGAGAAGTTCAAAGGTCTTCATTTCGCCATTGAACGCGATGCTAACAAAATTGCAGTAGATACGCGTCGGGGCCGTGGTAATATCATTATCGCATCGGCCGATGCTGTCGCCGCATTGTCAATGACAGGTCAATTGGATACTGGTGCTGGTGGAGATATTGGAACTGGAAATCTAGCAGCTGATGGTATTACTGGAAACAGTTTTGTTGGAACTCTTGGTGGACGCTATAAAGTCTATGTAGATCCTTATTTCGCCGCACAAGCTAATGGTCGTGAATATGTCACTATCGGTTATAAAGGTTCTTCACCTTACGATGCTGGTATCTTCTATTGTCCATATGTTCCATTACAAATGGTTAAAGCAGTTGGTGAAAATAGTTTCCAACCGAAAATCGGTTTCAAAACCCGATATGGAATGATTGGAAATCCATTCGCTAACGCAACTCCGGCCAATGCATTGAATGATGGTGGCAATCTCTACTATCGTACAATTGATGTCCGTAACTTGATGTAAACGCATTTCACCGCTACATTTCAGAGGGGGGAGAAATCCTCCCTCTTTTTTTGCTTATAAATATATTTGGAGGTACAGAAATGTCAATAGTAAAAGGTTTACCAGAAAATTATAATACGCTGTCTCCAATTTCATTTAAATTTGCATTTGAGGCATTGCCCAATGTCACCTATTTTTGTCAATCAGTATCCTTGCCTTCTCTTACGTTGGGTGAAGTTACAGTTCCAACTCCATTGAGAGATTATACTGTTCATGGCGATAATGTAACTTATAGTACGATTGATATATCCTTTATTGTTGATGAAAATATGGAAAATTATTTGGAAATTTTCAATTGGATGAGAGGGCTAGCCCCAACAGCTGATTTATCTCAACGAAGGGGTTTGGAATCAAATTCTAGAACAGGTGTAACAACTACAGGTATTTTGACAATCTTGACTAATAATATGAATGCTAATAAAACAGTCATGTTTTATGATTGTTGGCCAACCACATTAGGTGAAATTGCTTTTGATAGTACACAGACAGAAGTGCCAGTTATTGCAACAGCTGCGTCATTTAATTTTACGGACTTACGTTTTGAAACGGTGAAGTAATACATGAATTTAGAAGATTTGTTTTTGGAAGTAGATAAAGATTTAAAAGTTAATGATATGGAATTGGATAGAGAATCATTGAGAACTCCATATCTTTATGACAAGTATTTAAAATTCCATACTACATTCAAGCTTACATTGAAGAATGTAAAAGAAGAATATAATAAATTATATCTTGAGAAGTACCATTATTATCTTGGTAAGGCTGATCCAGAAGTTTATAAGGAGAAGCCTTTTGATTTGAAAGTTTTAAAAGGTGATGTGAATATGTATCTTGATGCAGATGAAGAATTGAGCAATATGAGAAAGGCAGTAGAGTATTCTAAATCAAGGGTAGATTATTTAGAAAAAACCTTGAAGAATATACAGGATAGGAATTGGCACATAAAGTCTGCTATTGATTGGAGAAAGTTCCTTGAAGGGGCCAATTGATATTCTGAATGTCACAAAATTAGATGATGTATTTGTTAAAGTAGATTGTGAAGCAAGTACAGCACAAGAATTATGTGATCATTTTACATTTGAAGTGCCTGGATATAAGTTCATGCCTTCCTATAGAAATAAGGTTTGGGATGGCAAGATACGTCTATATTCAGTTTGGGATAAGAAGATTTATTCTGGACTCCTACCTCAAGTAACCAAATGGGCATATGAAAACAGCTATGCAGTTGAAGGTCTGGTAGATTTCAAGCCCGATTCTATAAAGCCAGAAGAATTGAAAGATTTTGTAGATGGATTGAATCTACATTCCAAGAATAAAAAGCTCACTATTAGACCATATCAATACGAGGCAATATTTCATTCACTCAAAAGTCGCCGATGCGTATTGGTTTCCCCCACTGCTTCTGGAAAGTCTCTTATTATCTATTCCATTATAAGATATTTGGAAGATCTCAAAGTTCTATTGGTTGTACCTACAATATCATTGGTCGAGCAAATGTATAAAGATTTTGCAGACTATTCAACTGAAAATGGTTGGGATGTCGAAAGTAACTGCCATCGCATATATGCAGGATCTGATAAGACCACAGATAAAAGAGTTACAATATCCACATGGCAATCCCTATTTCGATTATCTAAGAAGTATTTTAGTGACTTTGATTTAGTAATAGGCGATGAGGCACATTTGCATAAAGCAAATTCACTTAAGGGTATATTGGAAAAGTTGGTTAACTGCCCGTATAGGATTGGCACAACTGGTACATTAGATGGTACAAAAACTCACAAACTGGTTTTGGAAGGTCTATTTGGGCCAGTACATCAAGTAACAACCACTAAAGAGCTTATGGATACTGAGTATTTGGCAGATCTGAAAATCCAGCCAGTTGTTATTAAGTATTCAGAGGTTGAATGTAAGATTGTAAAAGAATTGGATTATGCAAAGGAATTGCAATTCTTGGTTACTCATAAAGAGAGAAATGAATTCATTGTCGATATGACATATGAATTACAAGGTAATACTTTAATACTATATCAATTGGTGGAAAAGCATGGCAAACTGTTATATGATTTGGTATGTCAAAAGGAAGGAAAGAATGCGTTTTTTATACATGGTGGAATATCAGCTGAGGATCGTGAATCAGTACGGGATATTTGTGAAAGAACTGATAATAATATCATTGTTGCATCTTATGGCACATTTTCAACTGGTATAAATATAAAAAATCTGAATAATGTCGTATTTGCATCCCCTAGCAAAAGTAGGATTAGGAATTTGCAAAGTATTGGTAGGGGATTGAGAAGAACTGATAGCAAAACCAAAGTGGTTCTTATTGATGTTATTGATGATTTAACACTAGGTAAGTATTTGAATTATACTTTTCGTCATTATCTGGAAAGGGTCAAAATCTATCATAGTGAGAAGTTTAATATGCTAAAGTCGTATATTCATTCTATATAGTTACTCTCCCCTTCCCCTGCTGACACAGTAATTATACCATATTTTTTGTTGTTTGTCAAGTAAAAAAAGCCCTTGACAAATGAGTTTTTTTATGGTATAATAGCTATTAACAATTAGAGGTGGTTCATATGGCAAAAAAAAGTCATTATATTGATAACAAAGAATTTTATGCTGCAATTGTTGAGTATAAGAAAAAAGTGAAAGATGCTGAAGCTTCGGGGGAATCCATACCTGTAATACCAGAATATATTGGTAAGTGCTTTTTGGATATAGCAACTGGCCTTTCATTCAGACCCAATTTCATCAATTACACATATAAGGATGACATGATTTCAGATGGCATAGAAAACTGTTTGCAATATTGTCATAATTTTAATGAGGAAAAATCCAACAATCCATTCGCCTATTTCACTCAGATAATATACTATGCATTTATACGAAGAATAGAAAAAGAAAAAAAGCAATCATACATTAGACATAAGATGACAGAAAAGGCTGGGATATTAAAGGAATTATCATTTTTGGATGAGCAAGATTTAGAAGATTACAAGAGTGTTCTTGATTTCAATTTTGATCAAACATTGATAGATGATTATGAAAGGAAGTTGGAGGAAAAGAAAAAATGTCGCAAGAAGAAAAATAGTTCATTGGAGAAATTTCTTACATGAAAATATGTCTGATCACAGATACGCATTTTGGCGTAAAGAATGATAATTTGGTAATGCAAAAATATTTTCAAATGTTTTATTCGGGAATATTTTTCCCATATCTTGAAGATAATAATATCGAAACTGTAATACATTTAGGGGATTTGGTCGATAGAAGGAAGTTTGTCAATTATGTTACGCTTAGTAATATTCGGTCTAATTTTATTCATAGACTCCAGGCTATGGGAATTGATACTCATGTTATTGTTGGCAACCACGACACATACTATAGAAATACGACAAAAGTAAATTCGATTCGCGAATTACTTGGAGATTTGTCATTTGTAAATATTTACGATGAGCCAAAAGATATTAATATTGGCGGTCTTGATATTTGTATGATGCCATGGATCTGTTCTGGGAATTTTGATCAGTGTATGAAAGTTCTTAGGAATACGAAATCACAGGTTCTCATGGGTCATTTAGAGTTGCAAGGTTTTTTAATGCAGAAGGGGGTATATTCAGAAAGTGGGCTCACCAAAGAAGATTTTAAAAATTTTGATCTGGTCTATAGTGGCCATTTTCATTACAAATCTAAGCTGGACAGCATTTGTTACTTGGGTTCTCCATACGAACTAAGCTGGTCTGATTTTGAAGTGGAAAAAGGTTTTCATATTTTTGATACAGAAACAAGGGAATTGGAGTTTATTAAAAATCCATATCGTTTGTATCACAAAATTTATTATGATGAGGAAGTTGATTACAGCAATCATGATTTGAGCTATTATACAGATACATATATCAAGTTGATAGTCAAGAATAAAACTGATGCATATGCCTTTGACAAATTTGTCAATACACTATACAATGTTTCACCGCAAGATATAAGTATCATAGAGGAATCTGAGATGCTGTTTGAGGATGATGAATCTATTGATCAGGCAGAAGATACTTTAACTCTTTTATCAAAATATGTAGAGGGATTGAGTATAGATTTGGATAAATCGGTGCTTGACGGCTTGTTGAGAAATATTTATTCTGAGGCGGTGGATATAGCATGATACAATTTAAGAAATTGAGATGGAAGAATTTCCTGAGTACTGGCGATACTTTCACTGAAATAGAATTAGATAAGCATCCAACATCACTAATTATTGGTGAAAATGGTTCTGGGAAGTCTACCATGTTGGATGCTTTAACTTTTGTCTTATTTTCCAAGCCATTTCGTAGGGTTAATAAAACACAAATGATCAATACTGTTAATGGTAAAGGGTGCTTAACTGAAGTAGAGTTTACCATTGGGAATAAGTCATACTTGGTTAGAAGAGGCCAGAAGCCAAGTATTTTTGAAATCTATGTGGGTGATGAATTAATCAATCAGGATGCAAAGGTTAAGGATTACCAAGAGCGTCTTGAGAAGCATATATTGAAACTCAACTATAAAAGTTTTACACAGATTATAGTATTGGGTTCCAGTTCATTCCAGCCATTCATGCAATTGCCTGCATTCCATCGTAGAGAAGTTATCGAGGATTTGTTGGATATACAAATATTTTCAATAATGAATCAGATACTCAAGGAGAGGATAACTGATAATAAAGATGAGCTTTTTGTAAACGATCAGACGCTTGATTTGAATAGTGAAAAGATAGAAATTCAAAGAAAGTACATAAAAGAAGTGAAGGAAATTAACAATGATAAGATTACGAAAACAAAAGAGTCTATTCGGGAATCGCAAGAAGAAGCGGGATCTTATAAGCGAGATATTGAGCTCAATAAGACCCAAACGAAAGAGTTGTTGGGAAAGGTGGCTGGATACGATAAATTACTGGAAGAAATAGGCAGTTTTCAGAAGGTAGAGACTAAGATCAAAAATTCATTGGATAAGGTAAAGGATGATATTGACTTTTTTGATAAGCATGATGATTGCCCTCTCTGTAAGCAAGGAATAGAAAAGGATCATAAATTTTCTATTATGACAGAGAAGAACAAGATGATTGATGAAAAAGAGCATGGCCTCCAAGAATTAAACAATAAAATGATTAGAATGACTGTAAATCGTAATTCAATGGAGAGTATAAAGAAAACTATTGATAATCTGAATAGTGATTCTTTGAATTATGGGTATAAGGTTGATAGCATAGATGATTATGTTCTGAAGTTGCAAAAAGAAATTGATTATTTGAATGAGGTCAAAAAGAGGTCATATGGTGATGATGAAAAGTTAGCACAGTTGAAATCAGATCGCGATAGGTTGGAATCTAAGAGAAAGAGGCTTATTACAGATCGCGAATATTTCCATCTTGCAAGTGATCTATTGAAGGATACTGGAATCAAGACAAAAATCATCAAGCAATATCTACCTATTATGAATAAGCTGATCAATAAGCATTTGACTGCAATGGACTCGTATTTCAACTTTACATTGGATGAGAATTTCAATGAACAGATTAAGAGTCGGTTTCGGGATGAGTTTAGCTATGATTCATTCAGTGAAGGTGAGAAAATGAGGATTGACTTGTCTTTGCTGTTTACTTGGAGAGCAATTGCAAAAATGAAGAACAGTGCAAATACAAATCTGCTGGTACTGGATGAGGTGTTTGATAGTTCACTGGATACAGGGGGTACTGATGAATTTATGAAGCTGTTGCATAGCATGGGGCAGGGAATCAATATATTTGTTATCTCGCATAAGGGAGATGTACTATCTGATAAATTTGAGAATGTGGTGAAATTTGAAAAAATTGGTAATTTTAGCAAGGTGGTGTGATAATAGCCTTGACAAATGACTAAAATTATGGTATAATAAAGGTATAAACAATTGAGTAGGAGTTGTATATTGAGTAAAGATGAAAAAAGATTTTTAGAGTTGTATGATGGAATGAGTGTGTTATGTGCAAAAAATGGTTGGGGTGATCCTCATTCCTATGCCAGAGGAAAAGAGATAAATGCTAGCATTCGACTTGGGCATAGTGTTTCTCCAACTTTGTCAGGAGCAGATGCATATGATGCAGATGGACTTCCTGTAGAATACAAATCTACTATTGCGAAAAATTGTAAAGGTACATATACTGGTATTAGTAAACAATCCACTTGGGATGAACAAGTAAAACATTTGCAAGAAGAAAAAATAGGAAAATATCACGAACACTATTACAATCGTTTCTGTAGAAATGGTGGTCTTCTAGAATCTTGGAAGATGGCCAGTGATAAAGTATTAGCATTGCTTTTACCTAAAGTCAAAAAATCCTTTGACAATAGTTCAACCCAAGCAGATCCTAGATTGAGGGGTGATATATCGTGGACGGAAATTAAGAAATATGGTACACAAGTTATATAATAAAGATGGTCTTGAGTTGTTAAGTGAAATACCAGACAAATCGGTTGATTTGGTATTGACTGATCCACCATATATCACAAGTAGGTCTAGTGGTATGCAAAGTCTGTTTTCAGATCCTACTAAATCTTCTGAAAAGTATGGAAGAATGTATGCAATTAAAACAGATTATGGAGAATGGGATAGGAATTTCACTTTGGATGAACTAGGTAAATATGTGACTGAATTTTATCGAGTACTGAAAGATGGAGGAACATCAATAATATTTTTTGATATATGGAAAATAACACAACTTTCTGATATGTACAATGAGAATAAATTTAAACAGGTAAGGTTGATAGAATGGTTGAAAACTAATCCAGTTCCAATTAATGCAAAAGTGAACTATTTATCGAATGCGAGGGAGATTGCAGTGAGTGCAATTAAGAAATCTAAACCTACTTTCAATTCATATTATGATAAAGGTGTGTATGAATATCCTATTTATAGTGGAAAAGATAGATTTCATCCTACACAGAAAAGTCTAAAATTGTTTGAAGATTTGATTATGAAACACTCTAATGAGAATGATGTAGTTTTAGACTGTTTTATGGGTTCTGGTACAACTGTAATTGCTTGTGCCAATACTACACGAAAATGTATAGGGAGTGAGATAAACGAGGAATATTATACGAAAGTTCTCGCAAGGGTAGAGTCTAACAGTCTGGAGAAATTTTTTATTTAGAAAAGTAAAATTAGCCTTGACAAATGACTAAAAATATGGTATAATAGTGACTATGTATAAAGATTACAGTTTAGATGATGTTAAAAAGTCCGCCGAACAGAAACTTTTCACAGTGGTATCAACCTTTTCTGGTGGCGGTGGAAGTTCCACAGGCTACAAGATGGCTGGTGGTGATGTGAAGTGTGTAGTTGAATTTCAAAAAATAGGAATACAAACGTATCTTGCAAATTATCCAAATACAAAATTTTTCTGTAAGGATATCAGAAAGGTTACTGGTGAGCAGATATTGAAGCGTATTAAAATGGAACCAGGCGAATTAGATATTTTTGATGGTTCGCCTCCCTGCCCTCCATTTTCCATGTCTGGTTCAAAGCGTGCAGGATGGAATAAGACCAAAAAAGTATATGGATTTCAGCAGAGTAATATTGAAGATTTATCTTTTGATGTTGCCCGTCTGGTTGGTGAAGTCAAGCCCAAAGTTTTTATTTGTGAAAATGTAAAGGGAATGACTATGGATTATGCACATGATCATTTTCAAAGTATTATGGATGCATTTGCTGAGCATAAATATGAAGTAGGTTGGCGTGTTCTAAATTCAAAAAATTATGGTGTTCCGCAAGGTCGCGAGCGTGTTTTTGTAGTTGGTATTAGGGATGATGTATACAAAACTATAACTGGTAATGACTTAACTCCTAGATATGGTAGAACCAATTTATTTGATGAAGAAAAGTTGAGTATTGATAATACTACTTTGGAAGGTATATGGCCGGAGGAAGATGAGATTATTCCTACTTTGAGAGATGCTATTTGGGATTTGAAAGAAGATGAGGAAAATATAAAAGAGCATGAAGAAATAATGATTCAAGTTAAAAAGAGGAAAAATTGGAAATATTTAAGTAAGATGGCAACAGATGTAGAAACATATGTATCATTAGGTGAAACTGTTAGAGAGGAACAGATCAAAGAATGGCATGAATTGAAAAAAACAGATCCTAATTTTGATGAACCTTTATTTTGCTGGGAGAATAAGGAAACTGGTGAATTAGTACATGAAATGCCAAAGGAAAATAGAAAGAAGTGGAAAAATTTATCTTTTGCCAAAGATTCTGGTTTTCAAGTTCGTAGGGTATCTTGGGATAGACCATCGCATACATTAACAGAGCGTGGTCTACAAGTAGGTACTACGGCCCATTTACATCCAGATGAGCATAGAGGATTTACTTCAATTGAAGCTAAAAAGGTTATGTCACTACCATCTGATTTTATTTTAACTGGTACTCTGAATGAACGTTTGGCTAGAATTGGTTTGATGGTTGCACCAAAACAGATGGAACATTTATCAAAAAGTATATATGAAAAGGTACTTTTACCATATAAGGAGGCATGTGATGCCAAAAGTATTTGAATTTCCTGAGTTGATGTCATTTGAAGAATCTAAAAAGTTACTTGGTGAATGGCCTATACCAATGCATATTGAGCATTGGTTACATCCAGAAGAAGATACCATTGTTTATAAGAAAACAGGATCTTTAGATGAACAGCCCATTATGGGGGGAATTAAGAAAGGCGTATTTACTGGTAAGGAATATGACGAAATTAAAGGATGCTTACTTTCCATAGATGAAACTACAACCATGAGGGCTAATTGTGCAGGGCCTATTGATGTAGAAGAATTGGAAAAGCAGGGTTTAAAGGTTAAATTGAGAACTAAAAATTCCTATAAAACTATAGATGCCAAAGGTAATGAAAGTATGATTGCTCAGGGTAATCCTATTCATTCTGTAATGATGGGGTATAAACGTGGTCGGTTTACTGGAAAAATAGATAAAAGTGGCTGGTCAAAGGATAATCCAGAGAAGAATGAAATACTTAGTAGAATTCCTGCAATCAATGATATTGGTTATAAAGAACTGGCACCAGCATATTTTGAAGGACAAAGGAAGTTTGCTGAAACATACGTTGAAGAAAAGTATCGGATTGCAGGTGGGATCTATACTACTTTATCAGCAAATAAGTATACTGTTGGTGGATCAAATAGAATGTCATACCACATAGATTCTGGAGACTTGCCAGAAGGATTAACAACCATCGCTAACTTTCATGAAGGTAATGTTGGTGGATGTTATTTTGTTCTACCTAGATATGGAGTTGCAATTGCAAGAGGCGATGGTGATGTATTCATAGGGGATAGCGGTGAGGTTCATGGGGTAATTGATATTGAAGGTGATGGAATATCAATGAACTGCGTCTGTTATTGTGATACAAGATTGGCAACATTAGGTGAAAGAGGTAAGCCAGAGAAGTTAATTGGTAAGAATGCACCTAAAGAAGAAGTTAATACATTGGAAGGATTTTTCGGATGATTGAAAAACTATTTATACCAACATTAGGCAGGGTCAATAATCAAAAAACCTATAATAATTTGCCAGAGAAGTGGCAAAAGAAAACTTATTTAGTGGTTCAAGATCAGGAATATGATGAGCATGACAGTAGTATTAATAGAATAAGGCTCCCCATAGAAAGATCAGGTGAATTTGGTAGAATAAGTAATGCACGTTCATACATATCAGCCAACTTTGGTGATGATTGTAGATATGGAGTTTTTGATGATGATTTAGAATTTATCTATACGGATAGATATGGATCTGGAGGTAAAAATAGACCATTGGTAGAATATGATTATGACTATCTTTTTGAAGCATTGATACCAAGTTGGATGGATGATGGTTATTGGCATATTGGTCAAGAATCAACAGTTAGTGTTCCTAGAGAAAAGGATTATAATGATAATTACAGAATAACAGCAGCAATTTATTATGATGGTAAGAATTTAAATACAAGAAATGTTGATTGGGAAGAACTTTATAATTTGGATGGGGCCGAGGATTTTGATTGTAATTTACAATTATTGAGAAGAGGTTTTCCTAATAGAGTTTCAACAAGATATAGAATTGCAACTGGAACTATACAGTCAGAGGGGGGTTGTTCCTTGAATAGAACTGTTACAACTCATAATGAGGCAATGAGAATGTTAAAAGAGAGGCATGATGGTTTTGTTAAATTATATGAAAAGGATAATAAGATGGATTCTGATGATAGTGTAAAAAAACTAGGTGCTAAAATCAGATGGAAAGAGGCCTTCAAATCTTCTGTGAATCTTGAATCTTTTTTTGAATGATGGGGCGTTTTTACTTGACAAATGAAGATTTTTATGGTATAATATAGTTATTAATTTAAAAGTGAGGTTATAATGAATCTTAGTAAGCAAACAGTGGATATACTTAAAAACTTTTCTACAATCAACGCTTCGATAGCAGTTGATGTTGGAAATACATTACAAACAATGTCAGCAATGAAAAATATTTTGGTCAAATCTACAGTCGAGGAAACTTTTAATACAGAATTTGCCATTTATGATTTGAGTGAGTTTTTGAATCTTAGTACATCTGAAACTTTTATTGGGGCAGATTTTGGGTTCAATAATGATTATGTTGATATTAGTAAGGATAGGGCTACATCGCGTTATTATTATGCAGATCGTAGTACTATAGTTACTCCATCAAAATCAATTACAATGCCAGAAGCAGAGATTGAATTTGAATTGAAGCAGGATGATTTTTCAACAATTAGAAATATGAGTTCAGTCTTGGCCAAGCCAGATATGGTTTTAAAAGGTGATTCAGATTCTATGGTCTTGTCAGTTTTTGATAAGAAAGATCCAACTTCTAATGTGTTTAATTTAGATGTTGGTGATGGGAATGGTGATACTTTTGAGATGTATTTTAAAGGTGAAAATCTTAAGCTACTTAGGGGGGATTATAATGTAAAAATTTCCAGTAAGGCTATTAGTCAATTTACACATAATGACATTGACTTAACCTATTGGATTGCACTTGAGCCAGATTCTAGTTACGGAGAATAAAATATACTATGCGTGAAGAATTTCTTTGGGTTGAAAAGTATCGGCCTAAGAGTATTGAAGAATGTATACTCCCAGAAGGTTTGAAAAAAACCTTCTTGGAGTTTGTTGAGAATAAAGAAATTCCTAATTTGTTATTGAGTGGTTCAGCAGGTGTTGGGAAGACTACTGTTGCAAGGGCCCTTTGTGATCAAATGGATGTAGATTGTATTTTGATCAATGGCTCAGAAGAATCTGGAATAGATGTTCTTAGGAACAAAATTAAGGGCTTCGCCAGTACAGTTTCATTCAGTGGCGGAAGGAAAGTGGTGATATTAGATGAAGCAGATTATCTCAATCCGCAATCAACTCAACCAGCTTTACGAGGATTTATCGAAGAATTCAGTGGGAATTGTGGTTTTATCTTCACTTGTAATTATGCCAATAGGATTATTGCTCCTATTCATTCTCGTACGAGCGTTATTGACTTCAAGACAAAAAAAGTCGAGTTACCGAAACTTGCTGGCCAGTTTCTTGCAAGGGTAAAGAATATACTGTCAAATGAGAATATTAGTTATGAAGAAAAGGTAATTGCCGAACTCATAATGAAACATATTCCAGATTGGCGTAGGGTATTGAATGAGTTACAAAGATATGGTGCAAGTGGAACTATTGATGTAGGAATCTTGACTGATTTTTCACAAGTAAATATTGAAATCTTATGTAAACATTTGAAAGAAAAGGATTTTGGGAGTATAAGAAAATGGACTGTTAATAACTTAGATAATGATCCGCATTTACTTTATAGGAAAATTTATGATGTTCTTATAACTAAGTTGGTAGCTGGTTCAGTACCTACGGCAGTTTTGATTATTGCAGATTATGTTTACAAAGCAGCGTTTGTGGTCGATCAGGAAATTAATATGATTGCATGTTTGACTGAACTTATGGGTGGATGTGAGTTTTCATAATGAAAATATTTGATTATTTGAATGCTATCACCTATAAAAAAGAAAATATAATGGGTGATGAATTAGCAGAAACGCATTATGCACCTTATCTTATAAATAAGTTTCTTTCACAGCATCTTGACTGTATACTTTTTGTCAATGAAATGAACTTTAGTTCACATATAGATAATAAACTACAGTTTGATTATTTTATAAATAGTATCAGGAAGAAGTTCCGTAAGTCAGAGAAATGGCTTAAGCCTGAAGATTTTGAGGCAATTGATTTGGTAAGGGAATATTATGGTTATAGTACTCCAAAAGCTAAAGAAGCTTTGAAAATTTTAGGTGATGATAATATTGAATATATAAGAAAGAAACTTTACAAAGGTGGTACTAGTCATGGTAGAAACAATGATAGAAGTGGAACTAGACCAGCCCGATGATTTTTTGAAAGTCAGAGAAACGCTTAGTAGGATAGGAATTGCATCTAGGAAAGAAAGTACTCTGTATCAGTCTTGCCACATATTGCATAAGCAAGGGAGATATTACATTGTACATTTCAAAGAATTGTTTGCACTGGATGGCAAGCCTACTAATTTTTCAGAAAACGATGAGGCACGTAGAAATAGTATAACGAATTTATTAGATGAATGGGGTCTGATAAAGATAATAAATGGTGATACTAAAACAAATGTAGCACCATTGAGTCAAATCAAAATCCTCACATATGAAGAAAAGGATGAGTGGAATTTGGTGACTAAATATAATATAGGGAAGAAATGATTCTTCCATATGGAATGGCGGGTCAATTGACAGCCATTAATTTTAATCTCGCTTAAATATAAGGAGATAGTGATGACAACATTAATTACAGATATACGCAGATTCGATCCCTTTTTTGTTGGGTTCGATAGACTTTTTGACCGTTTGGCTTCTTTCGACACAAGCGTTAGTCGGTCGAGCAGCTATCCACCATACAATATAGTCAAAAAAGATGACTGTAAGTATGAAATTGAACTGGCTGTTGCTGGAATAAATGAGGACGATATTAATATCGAGCATAATCCAGAAACTGGCGTTCTAATTATAGAAGGTTCAAAGAATAGCTCGGAAGACAACTACCTACATAAAGGTATCGCAGAAAGAAACTTTGTCAGGACTTGGAATCTCGCTGAAAATGTTGAAGTGATAGGTGCTGATCTAAAAGACGGTCTACTCAAAGTCGAATTAAAGAGAATTGTTCCAGAAGAAAAAAGACCAAAAACAATAAAAATTGGAACAAAAAAGGTTTCTGAATCAGATAAACAATTATTGACTGAGGAATAAACCAAATTCGACTTTGATAAATCAGGGGAGTCTATGGCTCCCCTTTTTAATTATGAAAAAGGAAATATGAACGACTTTTATACAAACATCCAAGTTATTGGCGATGAGATGTTAGTACGTGCAATAGTGGATGGCAAGAAAGAGAAGTACAGAGAAGAATTTTATCCTACCTTATTTTGTCCAACCAAAAATCCAACAAAATTTAGAACATTAGATGGGAAAGTCATTGATAAAATCCAGCCTGGAACCATTAGTGAGTGTCGTAATGAGGTTAGGAAGTGGAAAAATAGTTATAATATAAACCTTTATGGCTCTACTGATTGGGTATGTCAATATATTGGTAAAGAATTTGACCAATGCAAGTATGATTTATCTAAAGTTAGAGTGATGAATATTGATATTGAATGTGGATCTGAGAGTGGCTTTCCTACCGTTAGAGAAGCAAAAGAAAAGTTAATTGCAATCACATTCAAGGATAGTGAAACTGGGAAATTTGTAACTTTGGGTTGTGGAAATTATGTAAATACAAGAGATGATGTATTCTATGTAAAATGTGCAGATGAAGTTTCTTTGATCCGAAGGTTTATTGAAATATACCAAACCATAGAGCCAGATGTTATTACTGGTTGGAATACAAAATGGTTTGATTTACCTTACCTTATTAGACGTATCAATAATGTTTTGGGCGAGAGTGAAAGTAAGTTTCTGTCGCCGTGGGGTTTAGTAAAGGAAAAAATTGACAAGTGGATGGGCCGTGAACATATAGTTTATCATATTTCTGGCGTATCTCAATTGGATTATTTTTTACTTTATAAGAAATTCACATATGTAAATCAATCAAGATATACATTGGATCATATTGCAGATGTTGAATTGGGCGAAGGGAAGCTTTCCTATAAAGAGCATGGTAACTTGCACAATCTTTATAAAGAGGACTATCAAAAGTTTATTGATTATAATCTAAAGGATGTTGAATTAGTAGATAAGTTAGATGAAAAGCTGAAATTGATTGATTTGACTTGTACAATGGCATATGATGCAGGAACAAATTTTGAGGATGTTCTTGGCCAAACTCGGTATTGGGATGCATTCATATATCACCATCTGAGAAGAAAGAATATAGTTATCCCGCCAAAGAGAGAAGTTGAAAAGAAAGAAAGGGAGTATGAAGGTGCTTATGTAAAAGATCCACTGGTTGGTTTGCATGATTGGGTTGTCTCTTTTGATTTGAATTCACTATATCCACATTTGATAATGCAATATAATATTTCACCAGAAACATTTTTGAAGGATGTGCCTAGATTTTTTGTTGATGTCGATGAATTGATGAAAGGAAAAACTTCTTTACCAGAAGAGCCTGATGCATGTATGGCGGGTAATGGTTATTTCTTTTCTACGAAAGAAAAAGGGTTCCTGCCTGAGTTGATGGAAGAAATGTATAATGATAGGGTGAAATATAAAGATCTGATGTTTGATGCAATTAAGGCTGGTGACAAGGACAAGATTGCACAGTATAATACTATTCAGATGGCAAAAAAGATATCACTAAATAGTGCCTATGGTGCAATTGGAAGTGAGTATTTTAGGTATTATGATTTACGTCAGGCTGAGGCAATTACCAAATCAGGTCAACTTGCAATCCGTTGGATAGAGAGGAAGATGAATGATTATTTGAATAACATTTTAGAAACAGAAGATGAGGATTATGTTATTGCAAGTGATACGGATTCTATCTATGTAACTTTGGGCAGTTTGATTGAAAAAGTAATGCCGGATGCATCTACTGATAAGATTGTTGATTTTATTGATACAATATGTAATGATAAGATAGAGCCATATATTGATAAGTCATTTGAAGAATTGGCTGAGTATATGAAATCATATAGACAAAAAATGATAATGAAGCGTGAGGTTATTGCTGAGAAGGGGATATGGACTTCTAAGAAAAGATATGTATTGAATGTTTGGGACAATGAAGGGGTGAGGAATGAAGAGCCAAAGATAAAAATTATGGGGATTGAGGCTGTTAGAAGTTCAACGCCACAGTCATGTCGCGATAAGATTTTGGAATCTATGAAGATAATTCTAAATGGAGATGAGGATGAACTGATTGAATATATAGAAGCTTTCAAGAAAAATTTCAAAGATCTGCCTACAGAGGATATTTCATTTCCAAGAACTGTTAGTGGATTGAAGAAGTATTTTGATTCAGTGCATGGTTATATAAAAGGAACGCCAATACAAGTAAAGGGTTCTTTGATCTACAATCAAATATTAAATGATAAAAATTTGAGTATGGACTATCAGACAATAAAGGAAGGGGAGAAAATCAAATATACATATTTAAAGGAGCCGAATCCTACTAGAGATAGAGTTATTGCATTTGTGGATACTTTGCCAGAAGAATTTGGTTTAGATAAATATATAGACTATGATTTGCAGTTTGAAAAATCTTATATTGATCCTATCAAGACAGTGACAAATGTTATTGGTTGGAATCATGAAAGAATATCAACATTAGAGGGGTTTTTTGGATAATGTTTCAATATAATTGTGAATTGAAAAGAGTTATTGATGGAGATACTATTGATGCATATATTGATCTTGGTTTTTCTGTCATTGTTAAGAAGCGTATAAGGTTTTATGGTATCAACACTCCAGAAAGTAGGACGCGTGATCTGGAAGAAAAGAAGCGTGGACTTGCAGCGAAGGCACGTTTGATTGAGTTGTTGGAAGCTAATGATAATAAATTTGTTTTAACTTCACATGGCGTCGGTAAATTTGGTCGGTGTTTGGGTGAATTATTTTTAAATGATACTGATGATAAGTCTGTGCAATCAATCTTGATTGAGGAAGGTCATGGCACGGAATATTATGGAGGCAAAAGATGAGAGTTCATGAATTGGCAAAGGAGTATGGAATTAAATCAACAGAATTTGTTGATATAATACAAGATTTTGGAATAGATATTAAAAGTCATTTAAGTACAATAGATGATGTGCAAGTAGCTACAATCAGACAAGAACTTAGTGAAAAGGAAGAAGAGCCATTAGCTAAGGCCATAGGTGCAGGGGAAGTAAAAAAGGATGATTGGACTTTGGGTAGTGGTGAAACTGTTATGGAAGTAGCAGATGGAGTTAGTATTTCATCTGAGGAAGTTCAAGAAGCATTGGCAACCAATATACGAGCTGCAGGTGGTGCACGTGAGAAATATGCAGAAACCGTTAAGGCAATTGCTGAAGATGGAGACAATTGGAGTAATCTTTCAAAAAAAGAGGAAGAGAATGAAGAATTGAGTTTTGGTCAGAAAGCTTTTGCAAAGGCAGCTGAGGATGAAGAAACCATAGTAGATATACCAGAAGTAATAGTAGAAAAGAAAACATTTTTCGGATGGCTAAAGGGATTATTTGTATGAGTGAGTTTTTAGAAGGTATAGTAAAAGATTTGGATGATGAATATACTACGATCGCTGCAGAGGGTAAATCTTCTGCAGAGTTCAGTGGTACAATAGATACAGGTTCGTTTATTTTGAATGCTATTTTATCTGGATCTTTGTACGGTGGAGTTGCAAACAATAAAATAACTGCGTTTGCAGGGGAGTCATCCACTGGTAAAACTTTTTTTGTGTTAGGTGTTGTGAAGCAGTTCCTAATGGATCATGAGCATGGCGGGGTGATTTATTTTGATACAGAATCTGCTGTAACAAATGAGATTATGCAAGTTAGGGGGATTGATACTACAAGAATAGTAAAGTCTGAGCCCGATACAATACAAAAGTTTAGACATAATGCAATCCAAATTCTTGATAATTATATTGCACAGGATGATGAAGAGCGTAAGCCATTATTGATGGTTTTGGATAGTCTTGGTCAGTTGTCATCAACAAAGGAAATTGAAGATACTGCAAAGGGTGAAGAAACCAGAGATATGACAAAAGCACAGATACTCAAGGCAACATTTCGAGTATTGAATTTGAAACTTGCGAAAGCTGCAGTTCCGTTACTTGTTTGTAATCATGTATATGATGTAGTAGGATCATATTTTCCACAAAAAGAGATGTCTGGCGGATCAGGACTCAAATATTCTGCATCAACTATTTTACATTTATCAAAGAAGAAAGAGCGGGATAATGGTGAAGTGGTTGGTAATGTAATAAAAGTGCGAACTGAAAAGAGTAGACTTACCAAAGAAAATCAGCTGATTGAATGTCTTTTGACATATGAAAAGGGGCTGGATAGATATTATGGTCTTACTGAATTGGGTGTTGAAACTGGATTATTTAAGAAGGTTTCAAATCGTATAGAATTGCCAACTGGTGAAAAGGTATATGCAAAGGTAATGTATTCTGATCCAAGTAAATATTTTTCATCTGAGATTATGGATGCATTGGATAAGAAAGCCAAAGAAAAGTTTTGTTATGGGATAGGTGAAGGTGAGCAAAAACGGGAAGAAAAACCAAAACCAAAAACAAAATCAGAGGAAGAATTAGCAGAGACAATTGCACTCATAGATAACGAGGTCGAGTAGTGAGAATAGAATCTACCATTTTGAGAAATTTATTATATAATGAAGATTACGCAAGAAAGGTTATTCCTTTCATAGAATCAGAGTATTTTCACGATAGAACAGAGAAGATGATTTATGAAGAAATTTTCTCTCATATGGAAAACTATAATACCATGCCTACAAGAGAGGTTATTGGTATTTCAGTTGGCCAAGGGGATAAGTTAACAGATGAGGAATATACAAATCTCATAGGATATGTGGGTAAATTAGAACAAGATGAGCCAGTTGATGATGATTGGCTCATAGATGAAACTGAAAGATTTTGTAAAGATAAATCATTATATAATGCAATTATGGAATCTATTCAAATCTATGATGATAAAGCAAAGGACAAAACTGTAGAGAGTATACCAGAGTTAGTTGGTAAGGCACTTTCTATTAGTTTTGATCCTGATGTTGGCCATGATTTTTTAGATGATAGTGATGAACGTTTTGATTATTATCATAGAAAAGAGGATAAAGTGCCATTTGATTTGGAATTGATGAATAAAATAACAAAAGGTGGCTTATCTAAAAAATCATTGAATATAGTTATGGCAGGTACTGGTGTTGGTAAAAGTTTGTTTATGTGTCATTGTGCAGCTGGTAACTTGTTTGATGGTAAAAATGTTCTGTATATCACAATGGAGATGGCAGAGGAAAGGATTGCAGAGAGGATTGATGCAAATTTATTGAATGTGTCGATGGAAGATTTGAGACAACTGCCAAAAGATTTGTATGATCAAAAAATAGAAAGTGTACAACAAAAAACAGTTGGTAAATTGATTATCAAAGAATATCCAACAGCTTCAGCACATGTTGGTCATTTTAGACATTTATTGAATGAGTTGAGACTAAAGCGTAGTTTTACTCCAGATATTATTTATATTGATTATCTGAATATTTGTTCATCAAGTAGGGTAAAACTTGCAGCAAATTTGAATAGTTATACTTATGTCAAAGCAATTGCCGAAGAAATAAGAGGACTGGCTGTTGAAAGTGATGTACCTATAATGAGTGCAACTCAGACCAATAGAGAAGGATATTCAAATACGGATGTAGATCTTACAGATACATCTGAAAGTTTTGGTTTACCTGCAACTGCTGATTTTATGATTGCAATTATCAGTACCGAAGATTTAGACAATCTTGATCAGATAGCAGTTAAGCAATTGAAAAATCGTTATAATGATCCGACTGTATATAAGAAGTTTGTTGTTGGGCTGGATAGATCAAAGATGCGATTATATGATGTCGAGGACAATGCACAAGGTGAAATTGTGGATAGTGGGATTGATGAAGATCTACCAATGACAAATGGTTTTAGTAAATCCAGAGATTATGATTTCGAGGGAATACAACTATGATAAAAATGTCAGTGCAAAAGTTAATAGAATGGACTCTATTGATTTTTATTTTTACTATAATTAGTATACTTATATTAGTATTCAGCAATTTATAGGAGGTAGTAATGAAAACGTTTCGTATAAAATATACTCAGGCATCTGAGAATATGATTGAGATTGAGGCTACTAGTCCAAAGGAAGCATGGAAGCAGATTACCAATGGTGAATTAGATGAAAAAAATGTAATATTGTATATTGAAGGAAAGGTTGCATATAAGGCAAAGGTTACAGAAGAAATTACCAAGCACATCGCATCGAATCCCACATAATGGATAGAATATGGAAATTTACGCATTTTACATCAAAGCAATATCTATGGCATGAGAGATGGAATCGTGATAATAGAGATCTATTAGAAGAAATTATGCTGATAACAGAGTGCATCGAACCTTTGAGCGGCAGAGAGAGAATGAAGAATGCAACTCATTATGGAAGTAGGAATGCGTGGTATCATTATAAGAAAAGATTGGATGGTAAAGTAGAAGTTTGGCCCAGTGGTGAAAATATGGATAAACCATATATGAACCCACATTACGTTTTTGAATGCTGGGGGTAAGATGTTAAAAACTGCAATAGAGATAGGCGTTGTTGTTGGTACATTATTTCTTGGGGGTTGTGTAACTACGGTTGATTATGGTTATCAGTATGATATTATTCGGGTTCATGATGAGCCACATATCTACAGATATGCATATATACCTAAGCCCGTTCCAAAAAGGATATACTATTACAATCGAGTGTGGTATGATGAGCCGTCTACTATTGTTATTCGTAGTAGAACTGATAGAGTTAGAGTGCCGAATTCTGAACTAAGAAACCATTTCAATAGAATGCCAAAAAGAGATGTTAGTAAAGAATTTCGCGAAATGCAACGTAAAAAGAATGAAAAGCTTTTGAATAAAAGGAGAAACACTAATGAGTCAACCCGCATTAAACGTGACCCCAAACGCACTGAAAGTTTTCCAAGAGGTGATTCAAAAAGGAGAAGAAGTCGCTCCAGAAGACGCCCTAGTTCGGGTAATGATAAAGGGAAGGACGGCAACAGAGTACGAGTACACACTGGGGATAGCGGAAAAAGAAGAAGAGCCCTCAGCCCACATGCGAGATAGTTTTTATGATTTTGGTGATATTGAAGTAGTGGTAGATGATGTATCATTGAAATTATTGCAAGGTTCGACTATAGATTATAAAGAAGATCTTGGTGCAACTGGGTTTGTTATTGATAATCCAAATAAGCCGATATTCAATGATATGGAACGTGGTGTGCAGGAATTACTCAATCAGCAAGTCAATCCTCAGATAAAATCTCATGGCGGTCAGGTTGATGTGGTTAGGTACGATGAAGGTGATTCTGTTTTGTATATTGAAATGAGTGGCGGATGTCAGGGATGCTCATCATCTTCACTTACATTAAAGCATGGCGTAGAGACAATGATATATGACGAATTTCCAGATATAGAGGATATTATAGATGTTACAGACCATGAATCAGGTGAAAATCCATATTATACATAGAAGGGGAAAAGAATGTCAGGAGTAACAGGGCCAAACATGGTGACGGATGGCTTAGTGATGATGTTAGATGCAGGTAATGTGCAGAGCTATCCAGGCAGTGGTACTTATTGGTATGATTTGACTAAAACAATAAATGAAATTCCAGTTTTGGTCAATGGGCCGGCATATAATTCAAATGGTTATTTTGATTTTGATGGATCTAATGATTATGTTCAATTAAATTCAGGCAACGATCATGCATTTACAGCAGATGGTAGTATTGGTTCTAATGTTATATGTTATGAGATATGGTTGAGAAATACTGGTGGTGATGTTAGTGGCTATCATATTTCGAGGCCATGGAATGGTAACGGTCAATATAATTATTATCTTTATAATAGTGGTTTCACAGTTGCATGCGGAAGTACTTCTACAGGTATTGGAATTTCTGGAGGCATAGGTGATGGTGAATGGCATCAAGTTATAGTATGGTGTGATACTTCTAATGTAGGCTATTATAAAGATGGTGCTGGTACTTCTACCTCTCATAGTCTGTCTGGAGCTGTTCCTTCATATGGGAATAGTAACTTACCAGTAGCTGTTATGACTTTATATCCCTATGGTACAGGTAGTTGGGGTTATTCAAGTCATGCAATTGATGGCGATGTGGCCATAGTAAAAAGATATAATAGAGTACTCACAGCAGCAGAAGCATTGCAAAACTACAACGCACATAAATCAAGATTTGGTTTGTAAGGAGAAATAGAATGGGAATGGTTCATGGGCCAAACTTTGTAACAGATAGTTTGGAGATATTTTTAGATGCAGGTAATGTGAAGAGCTATCCAGGCAGTGGAACTGCTTGGTCTGATTTAACTGGTAATGGAAATACTGGTACTTTAGGTGGGCCTACTTATAATTCTGCAAATGGTGGACATTTTACTTTCGATGGAAGTAATGATGGAATAGAATTACCGCATAATAGTTATTGGACTAAAACTTCATCAGATAGTTTTTCTATCTGTCTTTGGGCTTATGTAAATACAAATGCATCAGAGTATTCAGCACTGTTTAGTCATCAAGATTGTAATGATCCGAGCATTCAGATTTATGTATCTGGCCCTACTACTTCTATATATTATAGAGGTCATGATGCTGTCAATGCTACTTATACTGCAAATGTAACAGGAGCTTGGTTTAATGTAGTGGCAACACATAATGGGTCGAATCAGGGGCTTACTTTATATTTCAATGGGAGTTCTGCAGCAACTGCAACTGATAGTGGTAGCTGGTCAATTTCATCAGGTGGTAGTGAGGTTTGGTTAGGTCGTAGAAAATGGTGTGGTTCGACCAATGAACTAAATGGAAAGATTGCCAGTTTTTGTTATTACTCTAAATTATTATCAGCAGCAGAAGTACTTCAAAACTACAACGCACATAAATCAAGATTTGGTTTGTAAGGAGAAATAGAATGGGTTCAGTATACGGGCCAAATATGGTGACGGATGATCTAGTACTTGCATTAGATGCAACTAATGTGCAGAGCTATCCCGGCAGTGGTTCTACTTGGTATAATTTAGCAGGAACACAAAATACAACATTATATAATAGTCCAACTCATAGTACAAGTAATGGTGGATATCTACAATTTAATGGAAGTACTCAGTATGCTGATACTAATATGTTTTTAGTAGATGATATCACATGGTCTTTATGGCATAGTGTAGAAGATACAAATACAAATAGAATACTTGATGTTACTTCATGGAATAGTTCTAGTACAGATTTTTTTGAATTTAAAATGACTGATGCTTATAATACAAATGATATTGAACAGTGGGCATATTCTTATGTTGGTGGAAGTAGAGCCGATTTTCATACTGGTACTAACGCTTCTCATAGGGGAGTAGATATATGGACTAATACGGTAGTGGCCATTGGAGGTGGTTTAGGATATACATATCAGGATGGTGTAAATCTTGGAAGTGATAGTGCTTTTTTCAAGGCTTTTACTGGTGCTAGTGGTCAATTTGCATTTCAATTAGCTCGGGCTAGGTTTTATTATCTTAATAGTGCGGCTTGGCAATATGGTAAAACTAAAATATCTATGTTTAATGTTTGGCATAAGAGACTTTCACATGCAGAAGTACTTCAAAACTACAACGCACATAAATCGAGGTTTAGTTTATAAATATGGAACTCGTAAATATTAATAATTTTAATACTACAGTACTGGATGCTTATGCATTAGGACAGGATGATGAACTCCCTGCAGATTTAGATACTGCTCGAAGTATTATCCCAGCTGGAACTGGATCATATCGAGATTTCAGTTATATTGCACCTGAGATACCATTTTATGATCCTTCAATGTGTGTGGGGTGTATGGAGTGTGTTATTGAATGTCCAGATACTGCAATACTTGGGAAGATAGTAGAAAAGGATACTTTAGAAAAAGAACTTGATGGTGTTTTGGAATGCGATAAGGATTTATTCCGTTCGCGGTTTACAGAGACGCAGAAATATACTTCGTTATACGAGAAAAAGGGTGAGGAAGGTGGTCTATTTGGGATTTTTATAGATCCTACTAAATGTAAAGGTTGTGCAGAATGTGTTGAAGCTTGTGGCGATCACAATGCATTATCAATGATTCCTAAAACAGAAATCAATCGAAAGCAGTTTGATGCATCATGGGATTTTTATAATAAATTGCCTAGTACACCAGAAAGATTTATCAATGAACGTCTGTTAACAGATATGATGTTAAGTCCAGAATCACTACTCTATGTTGGTGGTGCTGGTTCGTGTATGGGTTGTGGTGAAGCAACTGCACTCCGTATGATGACAGCTGCAGTTGGATTTAAATATGGTGCAGAGAATATGGGAATGATTGCAGCTACTGGGTGTAATACCGTCTATACTGCAACATATCCATATAATCCATATACAATTCCTTGGGCAAATTCACTGTTTGAGAATGCACCAACATTTGCAATGGGAGTTCGTTCACGATGGGATCAGATGGGTTGGAATGATAAAAAGTTGTGGGTTGTTGGCGGTGATGGGGCAATGTTGGATATTGGTTTTCAGGCACTTTCACGAATGATGATGTCAGGTCAGGATATTAATGTATTAGTATTGGATACTCAAGTTTACTCTAATACTGGCGGACAAGCATCAACTGCAAGCTTTATGGCCCAGCAATCAGATATGGCAGATTATGGAAGGGAACTGAAAGGTAAAAGGGAAGGACGTAAGGAACTTGCACAGATTTGTGTTATGCATCCTAATGTCTATGTAGCACAAACAACTTGTGCACACTTTAATCATATGTATCGTGCCATGATGGAAGCAATGGAATTTCCTGGCCCATCAGTTATTATTGTTTATTCAACGTGTCAGCCAGAACATGGGGTTGCTGATAATATGGCGATGCATCAAGCAAAATTGGCAGTGGATTCGCGAGCATTTCCAATGATGATACATGATCCGCGGAAAGGAAATACCATAAAGGAAAGGTTGGACTTAAAAGGAAATCCATCTGTAAATGATGATTGGTATACAATTCGCAAGACAGGTGAAACTGTTGATTTTATTACATTTGCTCGAAGTGAAGGTCGTTTTGCAAAACATTTTGACAAGGGTGATAATCCTTCGCCTGAATTATTAGCATCGCAAGAGGAGCGTTTGAGAAATTGGAATATGTTACAAGAGTTAGCAGGGGTGATATAATGTGGAGTATCTATAAGTGTAAAGAATGTGATGCGGAGATAACTTATTTTACGTCAACTCCGAATAAGAAATGTATTAATTTTTATGGTAAAGCTTTGGGAAAATGTACAGGCACATTGGCAGAAGTAGAACAAATAACCATAGATGAAATTAAGAGACAACATAGGAAACCATATCAACATGGGAAAATTAATGCCACAGCAAACTGATTATAAATATGGATTTTCAGATGATGTTAAGCCTAAAATAGAATTTGATAAGGGTTTGACGCCTATGGTCATTAGGCAAATATCTGATTTGAAAAATGAGCCAAGATGGATGTTGGATTATCGCTTAGAGTCTTTTAAAGTATTTTTGGATAAATCAGATTTGACTTGGGGTGCAGATTTATCTGGTTTGAATTATGATGATATACGCTATTATGTTTCACATTCAGAAAAATCTGAAACTGATTGGAATGATGTTCCTGATGATATAAAGAGGACTTTTGATAGGTTGGGGATACCAGAAGCAGAGCAGAAGTATTTGTCTGGTGCTGGTGGTCAATATGATTCTGAAGTAGTCTATCATGATATGAAAGAAGAATTGACCAGATTAGGGGTTATATTTTCTGATCCAGAAACAGCATTCAAGGAACATCCAGACATTTTTAAAGAATATTTTGGTACTGTTATTCCCCCATTGGATAACAAATTTGCAGCATTGAATAGTGCAGTATGGTCAGGCGGTAGTTTTATATATGTTCCGCCGGGGGTCAAAATAGACTACCCTTTACAAGCATACTTTCGCATTAATTCGGAGAATATGGGTCAGTTCGAGAGAACATTGATTATTGCAGATGAAGGGTCACAAATACACTATGTTGAAGGTTGTACAGCACCTGTTTATTCCAGTGCATCCTTACACAGTGCAGTGGTTGAAATAATTTGTAAGAAGAATTCAAGAGTGCGTTATTCTACCATACAAAATTGGTCTAACAATGTGTATAATTTGGTTACTAAAAGAGCCATTGCAGAAGAAGGTGCAGTGATGGAATGGGTTGATGGCAATTTGGGTAGTAGAGTCACAATGAAATATCCAAGTGTCTATTTGAATGGTGAAGGGGCACATGGTGAAGTATTATCTATTGCTTTCGCAGGTGATGAGCAACATCAGGATGCTGGTGGTAAAATAGTACACAATGCACCAAATACAACATCTAAAATTATATCCAAGTCCATTAGTAAAAATGGCGGTCGAACATCATATAGGGGGTTGATAAAGGCCAGTAAGGATGCAACTAATTGTAATTCCAATGTAGTGTGTGATGCACTGATGTTGGATGAATACTCGCAGTCAGATACTTATCCATATATAGAAGTTGATAGTGATCAGGTTAATATTGAGCACGAAGCAAGGGTGAGTAAGATTGGTGAAGAACAGTTATTTTATTTAATGAGTAGAGGTTTATCTGAGGAAGATGCATCAGCTATGATAGTAAATGGATTTATAGAACCGTTGGTGAAAGAATTACCAATGGAATATGCAGTAGAACTAAATAAATTAATACAACTACAAATGGAAGGGAGTATAGGATAATGGCGGTTATAGCATATCTGAAGCAACAATGCGGTTGGAGTCGTGGTGTTAGAGAAGTATTGGCGAAATATGGTGTTGAGTATGAAGAAAGGCAGATACATATACCAGAAAATTTTCAAGAGATGGTACAAAAAACTGGGCAAACATTGCAACCATGTGTACAGTTTGATAATGTTATTCTTGCTGATGTTGATGGTGAAGAGCTGCAAGATTATTTGGATGAAAACGAATTTGAGCAAGTTGCAGAAGGTGATCCTAATGTTCCATTGGATAGGTCTTGTACAGATGCAGAACATCAAGCAATGGCCATGGGTGATCAGGCAACTACTGGTGGATCTAAACCACATATTCCAATTAAAGATACAGGATTTTACGGAAGTCGATAATGCTTTCTATTACGAATATTGCAAGAGAAAAGGCAATTGAACTTAGAGAGGACAATAGCCACGGATTACGAGTAAAAGTAATCGGTGGCGGTTGTTCTGGATTCATGTATGAGTTGGGGTTCGATAATGAAGGAAATGCTGATAAGGTTGTGGATGTCGATGGGTTTCATATTATTATTGATAACCGTAGCCTCCTATATTTGGCAGGTTCTGCAATAGATTTTGAAGGTGGATTGAATGGTAGTGGTTTCAAAATAGTCAATCCCAATGCAAATAGCACTTGTGGGTGTGGGGAGAGTTTTGCGGTATAATGCATGAATATGAATGCTTAGATTGTAAATTGTTGAGTAAGTATTGTGATCTTTTAGAGGGATATAAAATAAAAGTGGAAATAAAAGAAGGTACTGAAAAAAAATATTGTGAATATGATTGTCTTATAAAATTGAAATTTTATGATTTACGTTATGGAAAAGGAAGATTGCAGTTGGTAGAGAGGGAATAAATAATGTCATGGGAAGAAATAAATGGTAAATATGTATGGGATGAAACCCATACATATAAATCACGGCGAAAGTGGATTACATGGGAAGATTATGATTACAATCTGGCAAAGATAAAGAATCGAGTAGAATGGGATAGATTTGAAGAATTCAAGGACAAATGGGTTCTTTATGATAGTATAGACAAGCCCCTTCGCACAGTTGGTGCCAGAACAAAATATACTCTTAAAAGTGGTTCATATTATAAAAATAAATTTGGGAAAAGATAATGGAAAAGCCAACTTGGGATAAGGGTTCATCAATGTGGAGAAATTGTTCTACTTCACAGGTAGAAGATTATATACAACTATTAGAAACTCGCATTATAGAGTTGGGCGAGGAAATTCAAGAAATAGAAACCAGAGAAAGAGAAAGGGCAAGATTAACTGATTTATGGGCAAGAGGTGAAATAGAAAACTAGAGGTCTAAGATGGATAAGTCAATTATAAGATGGATCGGTGTTGGAGCTATATTTTTATTTTTGTTATTACTTTTGAGTTTAAGTGCGTCAGGAAAGCATGATAACGATATACGAATATCAAACAATGGAATAATCAGCTATTATGATTTCGAGGGTGCTAAAACTGGAGATCAGGTCATTCGAGACAAGATAGGAAAGAATGATATGAGAACTTTTGGCAATCCAGAAATCCTAAATGGAGAACAGGGAGAAGGTTGGTATTCTAATTTAGTTCAAATATTGGGTGCAGATGGATTTAGTTATTTAGAGATACCATTTACACCAAATTACAACTCCAAGTCATTTTCTATTGGTTTTTGGGGTGGATTTGGTTCTGTTGGACTTGATGTAAATCGTGAATTTGGGCCATGGGATTTACATAAGAATTATTATTGGTCATGGGGTAATAAGATTTCATTATATATCACAAGTGAAATGGTCGAAGAAGAAGTTGTTTGGTGGGTAGAGGGCGATGATGAAGAGGTGCAGACATTTCAGTTGGAACAATATACAGTAAATTTGAAATTCGGTGATAAAACATATATATTCCCACTGCACGAGACTGAATTTCTATACACTCACTATACTGTAGTATATGATGGTGTGAATGATGTACTAATAGGATATTGGGAAGGACAGCAACAAATAAGAGAGAGAAATGTGCTAAGGCCAGCAGTTGGTGGAAATCCAATTAGATTTGGTGCTGATTATAAATTAGAACATAATTTTTCTGGTAGGTTTGATGAGATTGTATTTTACAATAGACCACTAACACCAATTGAAGTTGCAAAGTTGTATAGTGGAATGGGATTGCAAATCAAACCAAAACTTAAACTATCAACTACTTGGGGTGAAGTAAAAACTAGATAGGTATAATCATGGATGATGCAGTTGGGATAAATGAATTAAGTCAGATGATTCCAGAGGTAACAGATTTGATACTACCATGGCTTGGTGTTTTAATATCCATAGTTATATTTTTGTGGTTCAAGGATTTTGCAACGCAGCTTGCCAAAGGTCTTGCATTCAAGCATGATCCCCATTTTCAAGAAGGGGATCTTGTTTGGTTGGAAGATGAACCTGCAACGATTATCAAGATTGGGGCAACTCAAACTATATTTGGTATAGTTAATGGTCGTGGAATGATATGGCGATTTGTACCCAATAGTGAAATCCATAATGTGAAATTGGAAAAGATTGTGAGTGATAAGATCCACTATGATAGCGATCAAGAACAGGCAAGGCAGCTTAGAGAGTTGCTGGAATTGACTGAAGAGCAGGATGAAATGATTACAGAAAACAGAGATCGCGATGTGGAACAGGATGAGACTATTCAGCGTATTGATCAGTATAATATTATACAAGATAAGAAAATGGAAGATCATAAAAAGCATTTAGAGCGAATGATAAAAAAATTGGAAGAAAAGATAAAAAGTTGAAAGAATATCCAGTTAAAAAAGTGATGACTATAGTAGATAATTCTGGCAGTCAAAGTGGTGATGATTGTCGGCATAGTATGTGGGGTATATATTGTGAGGAAGGTAAGGCTTATAGATTTTATTGTCATTTTTGTTCTATGATAATTACAGCTAATTTTCCAAGATGGTCGAGAACTTTAAGTAGGACATACGAAGCAGAGGATGTAATAAAGTCGAAATGGGCATGCCCAGGCTGTTGTAAAAGAGCTCCAGTATTAGAACTTATGGAAAATGAGGAATGGAATTGGGGAGAGGATGAAACCTGATATTGATCTTGAAGCTGATCATGAATTGATACATCAGGATCACGAATTGATCCTAACACTCAAAAAGCAGATCGAGGATTTAACTTCACATATTACTATTACCGAAAGGGATTTGGGGGATACATCAGAGCAGTTAGCAATCCACGAAAAGTTATCTGCCCAGCATACTATATTACGTCATATTTTTTATGGTGTAATTACTCTGATTTTAATGATGGGTATATTGGTAATAATAGGCTGGATTACAAAGCAAACAACTATTGAACGTGAGATGGCATTTTTCGAGAGGATAATTTTGGTGTTTATAGGTATTGTGGGTGGTGCAGTATCTAGTTTTTTTGATGTTAGGAATTTCACTATAAGTAAGCAAAATGGTAAAAATAATACAAAGGATGTAGATTGATAATACTAACTCTAATAAAATATGGTTGGAGAGTTAAAAGGAAGGGTTGGTGGCATAGGTTTCCGTTTCTACCCATACCGCCGAAGCAATGGTTAATGTGGAGATTTGAAACGGCTTGGGGAATAGATTCAATGAATCCCAAGTGGGAAGATTTTCCACCAATAAAAATAATAATTAGTGATATTTACAAATTTGGGCACTTTTTAAGACAAATGCCCTAAACCTTTTTGGTTTTAATACGTCTAATATAGTGTAGACAGAAATATGAATGACAATTTTATTCCTGATTTAATAGGTTCAATAATTTTTTTGGGTACTATATTATTGCTCTGTATACTAAGGGGGTAAGATGAAAGGACAAGTTGATATAACAACAGGTAAAAAGTTGCATCCTGCAGGTAGAAAGAAAAAGGTAGTTAAGAAGGTTGTTGAAGAAAAACCTAAAACGCGTTGGCAAAAAATTATGGATTGGTTAAATACACCAATTGGTGGATACTAGGGGGTTGATATGATTGGTAAGTGGATTTTTAGTTTTTCAGTTGCTATTGTTATTGGTTTATTTTTATTAATGTTAGTTGCAAAATTATGGTAAGGAGAATTTAAAATGAGTGAAGTGAAAATTGTTAGATTGAAAACAGGTGAAGAAATACTTTGTGAATATTCAGTATCAGAGCATAGAAAAATGACGCATATTAAAAATGGTTTGATGATTGTACCTACTGAGCAGTCAATTGGCTTTATACCGTTCATGGTATATGCAGATTTACCAGATAATACATTTTCGGTGAAGTCTAGTCATGTCTTGTGGGTTGTAGATCCAGTTTCAGATTTGGTGGATAGGCATCAAGAAACTTTTAGTCCAATTGTTACACCGCCAGAGTCAAAAATCATTGTTCCATAAATAGTTAGGAATTCTATATTTGGGGTTACAGATGTTACGGTTTAGACAATATTTAACTGAAGCTTCAGAAGAACAGATCATTTCAAGTTTTAAAACTTCTGCTAAAATCGAATTAAAAGATTTGATTGGTGGTGTGGATTTAGGAGATTATCTAAAAGATAATATTTTTACTACTGCATTTAGTGGAGAAAAGGGTCTAAAAAAATATCAAACAAATAAGGTAGATGTAGTTTGGATTTCTAATGGTAAAATATCCCCAAGAAGTAAAACCGAAAGTGTTATGCCAAAATTTGACCCCGGCCAGGGTCAAAATTGGTTTGATATTTTAAAAGGTAATCCTTTTACTGATGGGAAATATGTTGAGTGGAAAAAGAACCCAACAGAAAAGGCTGGAAATAGTAGGACTAAAGGTATTATATTTTTATTATGGTATATTGCAATTGGTAATGAAACTAAGATTATTTCTTATCAGGCATCAAAGAGTGGTAGTAGTAAAGTAGCAGGTAAATTATCTAATGCAACTGATATTTTTGAACAGGTGGCAGCTGCCTCTTTCAAATTAGGTAAAACAACTCTTCCTGTAGAAAATGAGGATTTAATTGAACTGCTTAAAAAAGAGATTGGTAGTGCCACTGATGCAGGAGGTATTGAATTTACTGATGATAACTGGAATTATTATACAAATGAAACTGGTCAGGTTAGAATGGCAGCACAAGGTGTACAGAATTTTTTATCTCAACATCCAGAACCAGTGGGAAAGAAGAAGATAATTTGGTCAACAATAAGACCTGTATACTATAAATTTATGAGGACAAATTCAAATTATGCAATTACAGACAAGAAGGAAAATACAGCTGATCTTGCAATATTATATGGTAATTTGGATGTGAATACTGTATTCGGTGAAGAATATTCTATTAGTAACGAAACTTCTGATGGTTATTTAGAAGTATTTAAAGATGGAAAAAGTATAGGTAGTATATTACAAGTTTCTTTAAAAATAGAGAAAGAAGGTGCACAGGTTGGGAAATCTGGAAAAGATTATCAACCTTATACGACTGTTATTGATCCAGAGGATTCTAGTAAAAGAAAAAGTAGAAAAAATATTACATTACGGCAATTGAAAAAAACATTGCAAATTAACCAAAATAATCCTGTTGAAGAAGGTTTTTTTGGTGATATTATCCGTTCTGCTGGTACTTTTGTTAGAAAATCTATAGATACTCTGAAAAAATATTTAAATATTGCACTTAATAAGTTGAGTAGATTTCATCAGAGTTTGGTTAATAAGTTATCTTCAAGAAACGTGATGAAACAATATAGTAAAGAGTTGAAAACATTTGTTCGGAAGTTGGGTATAAGAGAAGAACATTTAACAGAGGCTATGAAAGATGAGGATATAGTTGACGCTATTATGGAGCATCGTAATGGGCCGACAGAAGTAGTAGTAGCTACTAATAAGGCGTTGGAATCTTTAAGAAAGACTTTGAAAAAAATTACAGATAAGGGTGATTTGTTGAAAGTTAGAATAATAGATGATTTAAATGTCAATAATTTTGATAAGTTAGAAAAGGATGATATACGTTATTTACTTTGTAATAAAATAGCATTTGAAACTTTAGAAAGTTTTTATAATGATGTTATGGCCTCTGAGATTAAAGATCCAGAGGGGAATGCGATTGAAGATATATTTACTGCAATTGCTCAATATACAGTTGATATGGGAATCACTACTCTTATGGGTGAATCATTATTACCAGTTGTTAAATTGTATGGTGCAGAAAAAATTGGAGAAAAAAATTGGGAACTTTTGAGTCGAAATGATATGAAATATATAGACGCTGTAAATCAAGCAAAAACTAAACTTATTGAAGTTGGTGGGATAGATATTGGGAAATCTCAACAAAGTGCAAGTTGGCGAGAAACTAAAATAGATGGTCTTGGTTATTATACGGTTCAACAAATCACATTAGCTAAATATGAAGATGGGAAACCAGTATATAATAAAATTCAGTTAAGAACTGGTGGTAGGGCCGGTGGATTTTCATATTTTGTTGAGGCTAACAAACAAGTAAATAAAGTAGAGTTTTAAATATGAGATCTTTCAAGCAATATGTCATAGAAGAAGCTACCCCAAAGAAGAATCTTCACTTAGAGCATATTGAAGATGAAATTTTCAATTTCGGTACATATGGTGCAAGGGAAGCAATCAAATTCTTGCAATCTCTAAGGGATATGCTTTCTGGTGAATCAGATAGTCAAGTAAAAGTTACAGTGAAGTTTGATGGCGCGCCTGCATTATTCGTGGGTACAGATCCATCAGACGGTAAGTTTTTTGTAGGTACAAAGGGAGTTTTTAACAAAGATGCCAAGTTAGTCAAGTCCGTTAATGATATTGAAAAGTTAGGCTATAAAGGTGGACTAGCCAACAAACTAAAAATCGCATTCGAGGAGCTTCAAACGCTTGGTATAATAGGGGTCTTGCAAGGTGACATGATGTTCACCAAAGAAGATCTTTCAACGGTAAAGGTAGATGGGAAGCAATATACTATATTTCAACCTAATACAATCGTATATGCTGTTCCAGTGGGATCAGCTCTTGACGATAAAATAAAAAAAGCACAAATAGGAATTGTTTTCCATACTACCTATACTGGTGATTCTTTAGAAGAAATGGGTGCAACATTTGGTGCAGATGTATCTGGTCTAAAGAAAACTCCAAGAGTATGGTATTCAGATGTTGATTATGAAGATTATACTGGGTCAGTGACAATGACAAAATCAGAAACCAGTGATATTACTAGCATTTTGTCATCAGCTGGTAAGGCTTTTCGTAAAGTAGTTAGTGGCGATTTAGATGCATTTTTAGAGCATCAAAATAGTTTACCTTCCAGTGTGATTGGGGCATCTATCAAAACCTACAATAATTCCAAGATTCGAGCTGGTGAAAAAGTAACCAATACCAGAACGCATGCAATGGCTTATCCAAATTATGTCAAAGAATATTATGAAACGAAGATTCTACCGAAAGTAAAAAGTGAGGCAGGAAAGAAAAAGAAGAACAAAGAAAAAGATGAATTCATAAAGAAAGTAAAAGATTGGTTGCCGGTTATAAAAGCATCATTGGAATTGCACAACCATCTGGTTGATGCCAAAATGATGATTATAAATAAATTAGACAAGGGTCTTAAAAAGTTTCCCAATACATTCGTAAGAACGGATAGTGGGTATGAAGTAGTCAATGATGAAGGGTATGTTGCAATTGATACCATCAAGGGTGATGCAGTGAAACTTGTTGACCGTTTAGAATTTTCATATAACAATTTCAATGGTATCAAAAATTGGGATAAATAGGAGAATCAAATGAAGAAATTTAATGAACTATACGGAGATAGTCAATTTAGATCTAGTCGTGGGATGAGAGCTCCAGCATTACAATATACTGAGCCAGATGAATTAACACAAGCATTGAATTTTGCATTGGACAACTTGAAACTTGCATTGGATAAGGCTAATAATCCAGAAAGATATGTGGATAAGTTTTCAAAAAGTGTGCCTGGTTTGATTGATAATATAGAAAGAATTGCAAAATCGTTGGAGAAAATGAAATGAAAAAGTATTCAGAGTTAAACAATGAACTAACTGAAAAGTTTTCTGATTTGGAATATCTAATTGATCAACTTTCTAATTCTATGGAACATTATGATGAAAAGGGTTTTGTTGATCACATGAGTTCCGAAACTAGTATATCTTCAGATGTTCTCAAAAAGATCTATCAGGATTATCAAAAGCTTTCAACTCAGGTTAAAAATCAGAATGCTTATGGTTGGGAGCAATGGCTCAAAGCATATCATGGTATTAAAGAATCAGTAGAAGAAAGGTTTGATGGCCCTAGTTATAGGGGTCGGCCAACAACTGTTCGTTCGGGTGTTGCAATGTCAGATGACTCATTGGATAGAATGCGAATTATGATGCGAAATATTTCAAAATTTGAAGGGGTTGATGTGTTAGCAGATGAAATTTCCACCGCATTGAGTCGTTCAGAAATTCAAGAATTAAAACGTCTATTATAAAAAAATGAAATTTATTGATTATATATTTCTGAGAACTAGAGTAGGACTTTGGTTCTTCAAATGTTTTTTATGTGTATTGTATGACGTATTTTTTATGGTAGGTTTTTTAAGAACTAGAATAAAGAGGTTTTTTAAATGAAAACTGCAGTATTTTCTTTTGGTAGATTCAACCCGCCGACTGTAGGTCATGAAAAGTTGATCAAGAAAGTTGAAAGTATTGCCGAACAGAATAAGGCTGATTTCTATATCTATCCCAGTTGGTCGCAGAGTCCAGATAAAGATCCATTACCGCACGAGTCGAAATATAAGTATATGAAAAAGGCATTTCCCAAATATGCCGATAAGATCATATCCAATAAAAAGTGTAAAACGGCAATACATGTATTGACCAAATTATATGATGCAGGATATGAAAGTGTGATGATGGTTGTTGGGTCTGATAGAATTTCTGAATTTGATAGACTTTTGAATAAATACAATGGTAAGGAAGCAGTTCATGGTTTTTATAAATTTAAAGATGGAGTAAAAATTGTATCTGCTGGTGAGAGAGATCCAGATGCACAAGGTGTAGAAGGTATGTCAGCTTCCAAGTTGAGGAAAGTGGCTGCAGAGGGAGATTTTGATAGTTTTAAAAGTGGTATACCCAATATGTCTAATGCAGATAAGAAGAAGTTATATGATGATCTTAGAAGATGGATGAATATCAAAGAAACACCAATAATAAAAGGGGCCAAAATAATGGAAACTGATAAAAAGAAAACTTATAAATCCTTTAAGACATTTTTTGAAGAAAGTGGTTTGTTGGATGAAAAGTGGACTGATAAAAAAAAGAAGAAGAAGAAAAAGAAGGCTGTTAAGGGTTATGAAGAAGTTGCCCATAGTGAAACGCCTTTAGAAGAAAAGGATACTAAGTATCAGGAATTCTTTAGGAAGGCTTTAAAGAAATTTGGTGTAACAGAGCCAGATCAGTTAACTGGCGAAAAGCGTAAAGAGTTTTATAATTATGTTGATAAAAATTGGAAGGCTAAGAAAGAAACTGATTAGTGCATAGTAATTTAAGACGTAGGTGTAGATTGAGACTCAATAGAAAATGGAGTGATTATGGTTATCGGGTTAAGTGGAAAAATAAGGTCTGGCAAGTCCAGAGTGGCAAAAATCTTCAAAAAGGTACTGGAAAAAGAAGGAAAGACTTGTGAGATTAAAAGCTTTGCAAGTCCAATATACGAAATAGTTTCAGAGTTGTATAGGACTGATGTAGAGCAGGTTAAGAAAGATAAAAGAGACAATCTCATCGTTCTCATGAATAATAGTAGATATAATGGTGCTGGTTCCGATTTCTTTGCATCAAGTTATCGTGAAATACTTCAGAAAATAGGTACGACTGCTAGAGATAGAGCTGACGAAGATATTTGGGTAAATGCACTTTTTGGTTATGATAATGAAAAGGTTAAAGGTGACTTTACTTGGACTTCAGATTATTGGATTATTGATGATGTAAGATTTCCAAATGAGGCAAAAAGGATTCTTGAATGTAATGGTAAGTTGATAAGGATCAATAGACCAGATGCTGAGGATAATGAACATATTATTGAAAATTCTTTGAATGATTGGCAAGATTGGGATTTGGTTATTGAGAATAATATTTCAAAAAAGAAAAAAAGAAAAAAAGAATTGACTAAAATAGTCAAAGAATTTTTAGGAGTTCAAAATGGAAATGGAAACTGATGTTGGTTTGGTTGATAGAGTTCGGCGTATAATAAGTGGAACCAATCCTACTGGAGAGGCTCCAGAACCAGAACCAGAGGTGGCCGTTGATAAAGTGGATGGTCGTACTAAAGAATTTAAGCAAACAGTACAAAGAATTGGGGATGGTCAGAAACGTAAAAATGGGGAAGGTCTTGATGGCCGAACAAAAACCTATAAAGATACGTTGAAACGAATCCAAGCCAAAAGAGAAAAACTTAAAGATAAATAACCAAAAGGAGAACAATTATGAGTTTATGGGGAAATTCAGATGGAGTGGCCCTAACTGGTACAGTGGCCATTAATCAAAATGCTGTTGCTATGACAGGATCATCTACAGCATTTACTACAGAAGTAGATATAGGAGATCTTCTTTTAATTGATGATTTACCATATCGAGTTGCAACGATTACTTCTAATACAGCGTTGACCATAACTGAAGCTTTTGCACCGTCAAATGTAACTGGTAAAACTGCAACAAAAAGAGAAACGCCCAGGCACCTATCAGTTGCAGAATCAGATGCCATTTATGGTGTTAGTGTCACAGGTGCTGTCGAGCACACAGGTGGTGCTGATAATGTAGTGGAAGTTGCGGTAGATAGTGGTGGATCTGGATATGTTAATGCAGCTGATGCTGCTGTAACTATTGCTGCATCTATGGGGACTACCGCGGAAGCAACTGCAGTTGTAACGGCAGGTAAAGTTACATCAATCACTATAACAAATGCTGGTACATCTTATACTTCTACTCCTGCTGTAACAATTCATGGTGCAACCAACGCTACTTTTAATGCAAATGTAGTTTCAAGTGCAAATGATACTATTACTTTGAGTAGTGCTCAAGTTGCTGCACTGGAAGTTAATGATGCAGTTACTTATACAAATGGTGGTGGTTCTGAAGATATTGGTTTGACAACTGCAACTGTTTATTATATCCATTCAAAGCCTAGTGCAACAACTGTTACACTTAAAACTTCTGTAAATTCAAATGATGCAATTAATCTAACTGTAGGTGGTAGTGAAACTGGTCATGGTTTACAAGGTGCTACTGCAACTGCAGTTGCTTCATTGGGTTCTGGTGCTCAAGCGTACCAAGTGGGTGGAACTGTTGCTGGGCCAGGCTGGGTTAAGAGAACAGCTGGTACAGGTGGACGGGCTGGTCGGGTTCAATATGAAACTTTGGTAGCAATGAGCTCAATTACAGGTGATACTGCAGACGATACAGAATTTCCTGATAGTTAGAATTAGAATAGAGGTTTGTTATGTTTGATGTGATTAATGATGACAATTTTTTCTTGTACGCAGCGAAGAATTACGATAATCCTTCCTGTACAGGACTAGATGACTTCTATGAAGATCTTAATCACATTAAATATATCAAACGTTTACTAAATAGATTTACCAGTAAGGGTGAATTGAAAGAGGGTCTAATAACAAATCACCTTCTTTCAATTTACAATATTTTTGGCAATGAAGCAGGAACAAAAATTCTATTCTTCAAACTTGAAGAAGAATACTGGCCTCAATTGAAAACTTTTTTGATATGGTTAGAGAGGCTTCCCGAAATTATATATGGAATTGGTGAAAAATCAAATCAGATAAATACTGTTGACATTCCAATAGACATATCAATATCAAAAAGGTTGAGAAAAATAGATGGGCTTAGTTGATTATTATCTCGTATATCGTTTCATCAAAGCATTGGTAATGCCATTTGAAAAAACCAAGGCCTTTGATTTGGGAATAATAGACAAAGAAGGAAATATTCTCAAGAAGCAGAAGGAATTGAAAACTTCTGAAGAAAAGGCAGCTTATGGTTATTTTGAAAGAATGGTATGGAATTTAAAGAAAGTTATTCATAAAGTTCCTTTGGTTGGTAAGAGTTTAGGTAGTGTGGTTGCAGCTAGTTATCTACTCTTGAAAGAAAAATACGAAGATGATGAATTGGAAGTATTAAGAGAAACAACATTTTTGAAATTCTGCTGGGATGATATTTTTGAAGGGGCTCCAATGTCCAATACAGGAAGTAGTGAAGCTGGAGTTGCTGGTTTGAGTAGTGCAGATACTCCTGGCCGACAGGGCTATGACAAGCCACTTGGGAAAAAACGAAAAAAGAAGAAATTAAAGTGGAAAAAGAATAAAAAAACTAAGAAATAGAGGTTAGGCATAATGCCATCGGAGCATGAAAAAATCGAGTTTAGTAAAGTATTAGCGGAGCGTATAGGAGCAGTCAGTGATAGAGTTGACAAACTTTCTGCAACGATGGAAGAAATGCGAGACAACCATTTATACCATATAGAATTAAGATTGACGGAAATAGAAACCACATTAAAAATCTCTTGGAAGATTATTATATTTGGAGCTAGTATTCCTGCAATTGTAAGTGCACTTTTATCGGTTTTTCAACTAATAAAGTAAAATGCCCTTGACAAACTAGTATTTTTATGGTATAATATAGGTATGATACACACTGATATTAGATACATAAATATACTATCTGCACGTCTTAATAAGTTTCAATCGAAGGGTGACTATTTATTTCAATTCCGCTGTCCCTTTTGTGGAGACTCAAAAAAGAATCCAAATAAGGCTCGTGGATTTTTTTATCGGAAGAATAATGATATGTTTTACAAATGTCATAATTGTGGGATAGGTAAAACAGCATCTACATTCATCAAAGACTTTGATCCTGAGTTGCACAAAGAATATGTTATGGAAAGATTCCGTTCTGGAGAAAACGGCTTTTCAAATTACCAAAAACCAAAATTCAAATTCGAGCAACCAGTATTTAACACTAACGAGTTAAATGATTATATTACTACAGGTGATATAATACCGATTAACAAATTAGATAATTCGCACGTGGCTAAGAAGTACCTACTAAGTAGAAAGATACCAAATCTTGATGAGCTTTATTATACAGATGATTTTAAGGCGTTTGTTGATAAGCTCCTTCCAAACAAATATGATACTCTTGCTTCTGAGGGTCGGATTATAATTCCATTTTATGATAGAAGTAAAAATCTCGTTGCACTGCAAGGGAGAAATCTAAGTGGAAATGGACTCAGATACATCACAATCAAGATTAAGGAAGATTCGCCAAAAATCTATGGCATGGATAAAGTGGATACCAATGAAAGGGTTTATATACTTGAGGGCCCTTTTGATAGTATGTTTCTTCCTAATAGCATCGGTATGGCTGGTTCTGATCTTACTGATACTACTAACATTTTTCATAGCGGAATGACTTTTATTTATGATAACGAGCGTAGAAATAGAGAAATCGTGTCTAAGATGGAAGAAATTATCGAATCTGGGCACGATATTTTTATATGGCCAGATACTATAGAAAAAAAAGATATTAATGAAATTTTTTTATTGGGCATGAATTCAAAAGAGATTCTAAAAATGATAAATAGAAATACCCACAATGGATTGTCTGCAAAGATAGCTATAAATCATTGGAAACGTTGTTAAGGAGAATGGAATGAAAGGTTTTAGGGATTTTTCTGATACTGATAATGTATCTCATATGGATGCATATGGGATAGATAGTGGTAATGTGAATTTAATTACAGAAGCTGGATTGGCTCGAGTATTGCAAAGAGTTGATACAGAGAAGAATGATTTTGTAATGATAACAGCATACCGTTCTAATCAGAGTAAAGCAGAAAACATAAAAAAGAATAGAAGTATGAGAAGCGAATGGAATAAAGTAAAGTTAGGCCCATATCAATTGGTTGGCCACTGGCGTGAATGTAGTATCGAAGGAGCTTCATATGATGAATGCCCAGAGGACAAATTGGTTGATGCAATTGAGAGGTCTTATTTAGTAGTAAGATCGGAAGAAGTTTCTGCAGAAGATTTTTGGAAACTTGCAAATAAACTTGGAAAAGAAAACAAGCAAGATGCTATTGTCATACGAGTAAATGAATATACAAATGGTGAAACATGGGTAATTGGTGGAGTATATAATCCAGATAGCCCGACTGTTTTTGAAAGGTATAAAAAGATTTCTCTAGGAAAAATAGCACAGGGTTGGTCACAGCACGTTAAAAAGATGAATGTGCCGTTCACTTTTGAAGGTGTTGAGATTCCAGGCAGTAATAGTGGTAGAATGATATTTAGTAAAATAGGTTTATCATATCCAGTAGGGAAGTGGTATGACGCACGAAATTGGGAAGATATTTGTGGATAAGGAGAATTAGAAATGGAGAAGAATTTAGCAATACTTAGTGATTTGATTCATCATATGAAATACGCTAAGTATTTGCCTGAGAAGAACAGGAGAGAGACATATAAAGAGACAGTTGACAGAAACAAAGAAATGCATGTGGATAGATATCCAAAATTGAAAGATGGTATTGAGGAAATATACAAGGATGTATATGAAAAGAATGTTATCCCATCTATGAGATCAATGCAATTCGCTGGAGATGCTATTGGGGTAAATCCATCGAGGATGTTCAACTGTTCATATTTACCAATACAAGATACATTGGCGTTTGCAGAAACCATGTTCCTACTCCTATCGGGGGCAGGAGTGGGATATAGTGTTCAGAAACATCATGTAGACAAATTACCAGAAATTAGGAAGCCTATCAAATCTCGTAGGTATTTGATACAGGATAGTATCGAAGGATGGGCTGATGCAATTAAGGTTTTGATGAAAGCATATTTCGATGATAGATCACTGCCATTATTTGATTATAGGTCAATACGAGAAAAAGGTGCACGATTAGTAATAAGTGGTGGTAAGGCACCAGGCCCAGAGCCACTCAAAAAGTCATTGAATCAGATTCAAACGATGTTGGATAACAAGAAAGATGGTGATAAGCTCACTCCACTAGAATGTCATGACATTCAATGTATCATAGCAGATGCAGTACTTGCAGGGGGAATTCGTAGAAGTGCACTTATTTCACTATTCAGTATAAATGATGAAGAAATGATGAGTTGTAAGTCAGCATATGATGTACTTGAAGAAGAAATTCTATCAGCTGAAGATGGAGTATATAACATTCGCGTGAGTGTTTGGAAAGGTGAAAAATACTACAAGACTGAAAATGTATTTTTGGATGAATCTACATATACTCAGTTCAAGGAAACTGGAAAGCTTGAGTGGTATTACTTCTATCCAGAAAGAGCACGTTCTAACAATTCAATTGTTATTGCACGCCCATTAATCACTAAGGATTTATTTGATACAAAATGGGATGTTATCAAGTATTCTGGTTCTGGAGAGCCGGGAATGTACTTTACTAATAATGTTGAACTTGGGTCAAATCCGTGCTGTGAGATCAGCTTGAATCCATATCAATTCTGTAATTTGACATCAATCAATGTGTCCAATTTGAAATCGCAAGAGGACTTGAATAGACGTGCACGTGCCGCGGCTTTCTTGGGTACTCTACAGGCTTCATATACCGATTTTCATTATTTACGAGCTCAGTGGAAGAAGCAGACTGAAAAGGAAGCACTACTTGGAGTATCACTTACAGGTATTGCATCCATAGATGAAAGTGAGTTTGATTTCTCAGAAGCAGCTGAAGAAGCTGTAAAAGAGAATGAGCGTATTGCAAAGTTGATCGGTATAAATCCTGCGAAAAGAGTAACTTGTATAAAGCCAGAGGGAACTGGATCACTTGTTTTGG
>VTLG01005638.1_pt1 | contig 149819 bp, 179 predicted proteins | sample 4694571 | NCBI WGS metagenome assembly VTLG01 (sample SAMN12604809, study PRJNA352737) | marine metagenome | biome: ENVO:00000447; feature: ENVO:00000209|ENVO:00000569|ENVO:01000036; material: ENVO:00002151; isolation source: viral sequences binned using virsorter ... | reverse complement strand
AACTTACTCGTTTAGGAGGGACATATCGTCGTGTATATACACAGGCGTTTTCTCCCCTACATATGCTCCTAGTGTATTGTATTCTAAATATTCCATACCTTCATCATATGGTATACCGGCATCGTAAAATAGTATATCTAACATCTTCTGAATAGAGTACACAACCCTACTTGCATCGAAGCCACCACATACGCCAATAATAGCAGCGTCAAAACCATCGGCAAAAAGAAGATCATCCCCACAATATTCACACAGTCTTTCACGAATGTCCATGTCCCTTGAACCCCTTTTTCCATGTTTTCTTTTCCTTGTCCCACCATTTGCGATACTTCTCGCCTATGGCTTTTGTCTTGTCTTTAATTGTCTTTATATGTTCCCTAAATTTTGCCAATTCATCTTGGTCAACTTTGGGGGCTTTATACTTTTTCTTTTTTGGCGGCACGTCTACGGTAAACCTTTCTTTCTTCATGTTTAAGCAGCAGCAAAAGGCCACACGTTATAGATAATTCGATAATCCAAGCTGATATTCCTGCGTAAATAGCTTCCATGTTTTTATCCTACATTATATTATAATTCATTCGGCTGTGGTATGCACAATTTAGTGGGTTATTCTGGAAAAAACTTTTTCCAGCAATCATCACAAGTATTACTCAACATAAGTTCGCGCTGTCCCGCTGTTAGATATGGAAAAGCCTCTTGGATTAGTTCTCCATTATGCCAAGCAATGTAATCTGATTCAGGTACGGTTATAACTTCTTCGTAATCACAGTATTTACATTCTAGTTCTAGTTGTAAATCTAGTGGATCATTCATCTTCTCTTCCTTTCTTTTCGTATTTCCAAATAGTCTTAGATAGAAAAGACCTAGTTATCTTATTTCCCTTCCTGACTTCTTTATTTATTTCATCTGCTAAGTATCTTAACATGTCATTGTCTATTGTTATGCTCCTAAGCATGTATGCTCCTTCCACCATTGAGGTTCTTCACGATCAGTCCATACACACTTGAAGCTACTACGTTTATCCACGTTGTAGAAATGTCTGTATGCGGACACACTACACTCTTGCTTGAACTCGTCGGGCATACATTGAGGCATTTTGGTCATCTCTGCATCTGGGATGTCTGGCGTGTTATCTGCACACCACTCTATCAATGATTGACTAGCGTGTACCTTGCCGTAACGATGCGTGTATTCTTCGCATAAAGCTAGGGCATGGATAATCATCCACTCGTAGTTTGATGTGGTAGTACGAACCCATATGGTTGATGGGTGGTTAAGGTGTGCCTGCTTGTAGAACTTCTCAGGACGCTCTGTATCGCTTGGACACGCATGGTGAGCCGTGCAAAGCATCTGTGCTGACTCAAGTATCATCTTGACAACATGTTTGTCGCACTGCGACTGTGCTGACTCTACGGGACATTCTGATAGATAAAATATGTTCATGGATTAATTATACAATAGGTTTCGGAATATGTCAACAAAGAAATCAAATAAAGCTCTATGAAAAGTGAAAGTAAATAACAATAAAACTATCCAGAAGAACGATACCCAGTCTGTGTCATCGTCTGGTGTACGATACATGTTTCTATCGTACCTCTTTGAATCTGTCTTCGGAGGTTTATATGGGTTATTCATCTCTCAACCCCGTAATTTCAAATAAAATAACGTAGCCCAGCATAAGGAATGTTATCACCAAGTTGACCACACTAGCTGTTATGACATAAAATATCAAATTAGTGATAGCAAAGAACTTACACAGGGCTACGCTAGTCTCAGTCTTCATTACGCCACACACACTTTCGCGCGATGAAGAACTTGAGATACACTCTCCAGCTTTGATGCGATTTCATGTTTCCATGAGTCTGTTCGCTCAACTGTCTTTACACCCATGTCAGTCATATGGACTGAAGTTTGAAAGATGTCGTTGAACAATGACACTACTTCGTAACGACAGGTTCGGAGCTTCTGAAATTTTGCATCGCTGGGCACACTAACTACATCTGCTGGGTTGACCTTACAGATAACAATCTGGTTTCCACCATCATTGTCTTGGTCTAGGTCTATCCCACCATAGCTTTTTACATAGTCGATAGCACCAACATGTAGTCCAGCACTACAATGCTTACTGCGATTGCTATCAACTTTACTTCTTTCAATGCTGACTTCTTCTCCTACACTGTTGTCAATGTTGCCAGTATAGATGTCCTTGAAGTCTGCACTAACGGCTTTGTAGGCCAAAAAGTGCCCATCATCAGTGATTGGTAGATGTTTGTTCTGCATGAAATCAAACAGTTCTACAATCGCTTGGTCAGAAGGGTTATCGTTCATGTTATCCAAGAAGTTTAACATTGGGTCAATATTAAAGCCTTCTCGTCGCATCTGGAGGATACGGTCAGTGAACAGTTCTGGCATTGTGATACCTTGCCAGCTAAGTTCTCCGTTGTCCACATGGACATATCCATCACAGTAGTGTTCTACCGTAGAGGCGATGTCATATGAAGCCTCAAAGTGTTCTACGTTGCCGTTCTCAAGATATGCCAACAGCTTGTCGTAGTTCTCGTGGCTCTTGTTAAATGCGTATGGCTTGCCGCCTACAAAAGCATTTACTGAACCGTTATTGCTGATAATATACTTCATTATTTTTCTCCTCTGTTAATACTATCAATATATTCTGCTACCATTTCAATATCGTCATCCTCAATCCAGCGACCTGCTATCTTGAGCATCGGATAATACTCTATGATTGTATCATATATATCGTCAATGTCAATCACTGATGTTTCAAGTTTTTCAAAAAAGGTGCTATAAATTCCAATATTCTTTGCTGAAGATATTAACCCCTTGATTACATCTGTCCCATCAGGTCTGGCCTTATCAATAAACTTCCCTAGCTCACCATGTGTCTTACACGCTTTGCTAACTTTCTGCAACTCTGACACAGCGATGTTGTAGCCTTTATTACCCGAAGACCAGTTGCTTTTATCCGAACTTTCATATTCTGTAATACCATCTTTATTGAGTTCAAGTTGGTATCTCATCTCAGTTGTTAGAAGTTCACTAGCGTCAGTCCAGTTTGATCGCTCGCGCAACTTCATAGACTTGATAGTAGAAGGAGTGAATATATATACGTTACCAGCAAGAACGTCCACGTCTGCACCTACCTCTGATAGATTATGAAGAAGCTCTTTTACTCTGTACAGGCTCATTGATCTACCATTAATGAAGTAGTCATCACGAGAGCTTTCTAGAAAGAACGCATTTTCTCTTTTGACGCTTACCGAAGATGCCTCACTGTACCACTCACCAGAGTCTCTACACTTCAACACTTCACACCTCTTGTACCCACCTCCTGAGCTACTTGATGAAGCGTTGCGAGGAGGTTTTGCTAGAGTAGTAACGTCTACTACATGGTCACGGTTTGCACCCAGAGCAGTCAGCACTTCTTCTAGGTAGTCTTCATCTCCTCTTATTAAGAATATGTTGCCCTCTTTCTTTACTTCTTTCAGGTAATGTTTTACTCTCCCTACTGCTCCTCTCTTCTCGTTTTCATATATTATAGTCATCTCGTCAGAAGAAAACACTTTTAATATTGAAATTTCTTGACGCTGGACTGTAGAACGCCACTTTGACTTGGTGTACCATACTACATTATTACCTGCTTTTGTAGACTCAGGTAACTGTACGCCATTCCAATGATCTTTCAAAAAAAGTTCTTGATTTTTATAGTGAGTAATCTCACCGACTGCCTCTCGGATAGTCTGAACGCCACCCATGCTCTTGCTCACACCAATCCAAGCAAGCCGAGCATCCCACAGGGTGGGTGATTCGTCAATGTACTCTTGAGTCTGGGTAGAGATTTCTTCCAAAATACTTTTAATTTTATTGTGTACAAACTCCTTAGTTCGGCTATTATAAGATAGCGACTCACGGCTTGGAGTGATGTCAACATCACCAATGTCAGCGTAGATGGTTAAGCCATTGCCACGCCATAGCATGTCGTTTACCTCTCCCTCAAACTGTTCATGGTATAGCTCATAGGCAATTTGACCCATCACAAGTTCATTCTTGCCATATCCACGATTTGCTTTGCTACAGATTTGCCAATCATCGCCAGACATAGTAGCATCACCCTGACTAACAACTTCAATGTCAATATTTGAATTAGGAGTTGTGACAAAATGTTTCCATACGTTCTGAGCTTCATGCTTAAAGTTATGACTATCGCCTACTTCTGTGCCAAATGATACTCGCAACCCGTTAGGCTCATTGGTAGGCTGTTCTGAAAGGAGTGCAAAGACAGGCTCATCATTCTCGTTTTTATATGCAGAGAAAGTCATGTGACTTCTATTATAAAAAGACTCAACCATGAACTGATCCGTATATGCAAATGGAGACTTACTACCAAGACCTAAGCATCCTACAGCATCGTTAGAGTCAGTCTTGTCTGATCGGAAGTAAGTAGTATAAAGACTCATGCAATCTTCCTTACTGAGTCCAGTTCCGTAATCACGGATTGAAAACTCATTGTCGAGAGCAGAAGGCAGATGTACATCGAATGGTTTTTCCGAGCAACCTGCGGCAACATGAGAGTCGTAAGCATTTGTAGACAGTTCACGGATAACAGCTAGGATCTTATTAGAATAAAGACCGTCTGATAGAATGGCAAAAGCCTTAGCTGTCGCATCAATGCTGTAGTTTGATTCTACAAAGTTTTCTGATTTAGTAATTGTGTTGGTGCTAGTGTGTAATTTCATTGAATTTTCCTCATTTCAATATTATGTGTGTTAGTCAACGTGTTCAAGTATAACATAACTATCGTCTATGTCAACTCTAAAATCCAAATATTTTTTCAAGATTGTTGAAAAAGAAATCAAATTCTATCTCAAACTCTGGTACTCCCTCCTCATCTATATATACTTCAACCTGCTCAGGATAAGTAATAGACATATATTGTAGCCTCTCAAACAGATCATTGTCTTCTTCATACATCTTATTCGTAAGGCCACCTTTCAGCCATCACAAGGTTTACATTTTGTATATCAACCAGCCAGCGTCCATACTTGCCAGTTTTCCCTGTTTTAATTACTATCCAGCCTTCCTCGTCCTTCTCGCCCTCTATGAGTAACTCTAACGCATCTCTGGCTACATAGTAGTCTGCTTGTCCACGCTCAGGAGTATCGACCCCTAAGAAGCGTGTGCGTATCTCCTTGAAGACTTTGAAACCTAGATCAACCAAGAAGTCTGCCGTGTCTCCATCAACACATTTAATTAGTTTTGCTCTGTACTCGTACATTATTCTTCTTCTTCCTTCAATCTATCTATAGCTTGTTGTATCAGGTCTTTAACCTTCTCTGTCTCTTCCCTGTCAAGCTCTAGTATATACTTAGTCGGCGATGTTTCTGATTGTCTAAACTCAAAAAATCTCACTTTTTCCATCCCTTAGTTAATAATCTGAGAGCGTTTTGTCCTAAAAACTTTTTGACAATTTCATCGTCTATATCCAGCCCCTTAAGATAAGCAGTAATTCTTGGCAACTCCGACATATCAACCAGTTCATCTGGGGGGTCAGTGAAACCATCAAAATCTGTGCCTATTGCTGCGACATCAGTGCCACATACATTTACAATGTGATTAAGAGTTCGTTCTATATACTTAAGACCCAAGCCAGAATCAACTTGACTTATCCAGTAGTTCATAAAAATAATTCCAGCCACACACCCATGATCGGCAAACCATTTTAGTTCCCAATCTTGTAGATTGTATGACAGTGGATTAATTTCAAAAACTCCAGTATGAGATGTCAGCAGACACTCGCTCTTTTTATGAGATTTAACTATATCATATATTCTCTTGCGAGCTTTTATTGTACAGTGAGATATGTCTATCAACATACCCATGTCAAGCATGTTTTCTACAACCTCTTCACCTAAAGTCGTTAAACCTTTTGTTTCATCCCAGTTCCCAGTTATCTCCCTCCAGTCTAAATGACTTGCTCCATACTCTGGATAAGGAAATACAGGAAACACACATCTATTAGGGTAGAAGTGAGCCAGTCCCAAGTAGGCTACTCCACGATCATGAAATGTCTGTAGATTAGTAAGGATTTCCTTCCTGACTGTAAATGGTTCAACAAGCCGTTCGCTAGTCCCAAGTTTTATCCTAGCCTTCGCTATGTTTTTTCCTCCCACTGTTCCCTGTAGAGAATGTGCGCCCTCCACAGAATGAACAATGCACAAATCACCAGAGCGAATAGCTCGTTTAATATCGTTTCCATTTTTTGCTATCACAACCTCACGAGTATAACCAGAAGGTTTGTTTTTATTATATGCTGATACTTGTTCTTCCATATCATCAAGCATTGCCATAGTTGCATCAAAGTACGTTGAACCAACAATCTTCTTTTTTATTTTAGGAAATAACCAGAACAACTTTCTCACTATAGACATATCATCTATCCACCCCTGTTCCAATAAATACGCAGTAGATAGTAAAACATCAACTCCTCCATCTTCCAGCTTAGGAAAGGTCACACGCCCACTAAACGGCCAAAACTTTTCCTTGAAAAACTTTTGTAGAAACTTCGTCTTTTTACTTCCTATGTCCCTGTGAAAAACCGAGCTTTTGAGTGAGGGGTGTGAATGTAAATCAACTACAGGTGTCTCTTCATGTAACTGTTTCCAATCCATTATAATACTCCCAATAATTCTAAAACCAAACAAACAGCGATAGCCCCACACCCGAACAACAGGATAGGAGCTATTAATAGGTATATATTTTTTTCTGGTAGCTTTTGCATCTAAGGGGATGTAGCCTTTGGCTCATCACCGTTGGCGTTGCCAACATAAGCCAATCCCAAAAATGTATTTAGTAATAAGTAGTTCATATTTATTTCTATGTTGACGCTATAAAGATTACTACGCCGATCATAGCTACAAGGAACGTATAGAATCCAATCATTTGTAGCTTATTTGCTTTCTTTAATTTTTTGTATTCTTCTGAGGCTCTACCCCATCCATTTGCGCCAAAGCCGTACTTTCCAGCCCCTCCCATTTCATTGAACTTTTTCCAATCAAAACTCATTTATATCTCCGATAGCTTTAGCTGTTACAGATTGTGTCTATCCGAATTTCCAGAGAGCCAATACAGCGGCTACGCCTCCAGAGAGAATAGCAAGCCACTTAACCAAGTCTTTTAGTCTAGTTGGCTTGTGTTCACCTTTTTGTTGCCAGAACCATACGGTAAAGCTCTTTTTTTCCTTTTTGATCTCAGTATTTTCTTGAGCCTTTTTTAGTTTATCTTCGTGCTTCCTATCACGCTTAAGTTTTCGACGTTCAGCACGGGTCATTTTCTCTCCCGTAACTTCGTCCACAACAATTTCATCTTCACTAAAGAAATCAAACATCCAGTCTAACATGTTATTCCCCTATTTCTAAGATAGCGTCTACTTTACCTCTAATCCAAACCTTAACGTGTGTTTGGCTCACACCTATAAACCAACTACCCTCCCCTTCTGGGGGGATAACAGCAGAGCCGCCAAACATATACTTGTCATAATCATCTCCACGCACATATACATTAACACGCCCCAGTTGGTACTCGCCTTCAACCCAGTCAGGAATTTTCCATCCAGCAGGAGTTTTATACTCTTGGAAAAGTTTAATTTTCTCTTTAATAATATTATTAGGCTTGCCATAGTGTTTATAGAGAGCGTTTAGAATCTTTCTATCAGATGGTAACGAAACCTGCGCCTTTTTCTTTGTGGTTGGTGTCTTTTTCATTGGCATCTCTGACGGTTTATTAGCTATTGTGTTCATTATTACCTCTTATTCAAGTTAAACTCAAACTCAGTTAGTGATATATTATGACCTAACCTATACAAGTCCCAATCGTCCATGAACTGAGCAACAATACTGCTATTGTCGTATTCATATGTTTGTTCAATGGTGTCGTAGTTATTAAAAATTAGAACCCCCTGTCTCTGTGTCTGCACTAGATGTTCATCAACCCCTAGCGTTTGAGCCACAGCAAGATCAACTGGGTTGCAACTCTTATTAGCATGTTTAAATTCCGTGTCCGTCACTTTTATCTTTACACAGGTCTGTGCAGTCATAGTAATTCCTTTAATAGGTATGGGCGACCTAGACGTTCAAAATATATACGAGGAAATATAACACATACCTCATCGCCTTCTTTTAACTGTTTGTAAGCCGTTTCCGTTACTTCAATGTCTATGCCATTTATTGTAACATAGAATCCACCCTTTACAAGTAGATTTCCAAAAATTCTATCATTTAATTTATGTTTCTTTATTGCGTAGATTCCATTCCCTATATTTTCTTCCGTGATTTTTTCTAGGCGCGTCATAGTACGCTCCTTATGAGTGGAGGTGGAGGGAGTCGAACCCTCGTCCTGCATAGGTTTAACATTAGTGTCTACACGGTTAGTCTATTGTTATCGCACGACAGACAAGGCTATCCGATTATCGGAGTCAGGTAAATTATTACCATCATATGTATTTAGTTCAAGTACATAATCTCTATCAGAATTATCTGAGTCATCACTATTTGGTTCGCAGGGCTGTGATACCCCTGCCGCACTAAGCGGCTAGTGAGAAATTCTTTTCTGCACTTAAAAAATGTGAACGATTTTTATAGTAGCCCCTCGTTCAACTACTCCATGCAACTAATATCTCTGCTATCAGTCGATACCTTCTTCACCCCCTGTTTCATCATTTTCTTTGTCTTTTTTTTCCAGCTTATTAATTATTTCTTTTGCTTTTTTCTTTCCCTCATCTGTTAAGACATAATGAAAATGCCCATCTTCGCCTACTAGTGGCTCCATTAATCCACGATCTATGAGGTCGTATATAGCTTCCTCATATTGGTCGGTGGTCGTGGGTATGGTGTTAGCTTGCACTGTCACTAAATCGTACAGAACCTTCTTACTTCTTTCCTTCTCTCTCAATTCTTTTATAGATATTTTAGCAAACCGCAGTTCAGTAAAAGCTCCTACCACTATTCCAGCAATAGGTTCGCCTTCAATCAAGTCTATTTGCTGTATGACGTATATGTATTTCATACTAACTCCATAAAAATAAAAGTAGGGCGTGGAGGAATCGAACCTCCAATAGAGGCTTAGAAGGCCACTGTTATATCCGTTTAACTAACGCCCCCTAAACTTTAATATGGGGCATCTTCTACGTCTAACGGATAGGTAAAGTATTTTTCTATAGCCTCTAGCCGGTCTTCTGCGTCAACCAATACGTCTAACGCAGCATCTATGTTTGTCCAGTAGTCATCTGTTGAATGATCTCCGATTCCTACTGCTTGCTCAAGCAACAAGTCTAATGATGCTAGAGCCTTACTCTGATCGGCTAGAGCTTTGTTTCGCATGTAGTCGATCATCTTGCTTTTGTATTCTTTCATGCTGTCGTTCTTCCTTCTTTTCAATCCTATGGTATTTAATTATGTCACGCCGTATTATACGAGGTAACTTTCGCCACTCAACCTTGTCCCAATCCATTGATCCAAAAAGTGCCATGACTATTAAAATAATTTTCATTAGTAGAACTCCCTGCTACCTTTTCAATATCTACTCCCCTGTACAAGGGCACAGGTATAGTATCGTCAAGGTTATAGATTTTCTTTAGAGTTTTCCTAATTTTTCTTACCTTCATTACATCCTTTGGCTTTTTAGCGTTTGCAACTGGTGTAAAACACAAAATCATTAATGGTATTATAAACAATATCCTCATAGTTATCCTCATTTTAACATAACATCAATAGATGTCAATTATTTTTCCACGTTTGTTATATCTTCTGCACTCACACCTACTCCAGCGGCGGCACTAAAGGTCTTTCCACCCGTGTGCAATTTAGCCTCTGTTGTAGTTGAGCATCCAGCAATACTGGCAACAACTAATCCCAAAACAAATGACAGAACGCAAAATGCGACTGCCTTAATTTCTAAATAATCAAAGTCTCTCATAGTCTCTCTCCTTCTTTCAAAAAATGTGTTTCTATTCTTTCTTGTAGGTTATGTACCTCAGACTCTAGCTCCTGTGAGGAATACAACAAATCCTCTAGGTCATAGTCATCATAGTTGGTTACAAAAACCTGTAATGCGCGCTCAATTATTTCTAACTGGTAGTCCTTAAACATTACCTAGTCCTCCTTTTTCAAAAATATCTAATGCCTCTGTGTACGTTGAGCAAAAACCAATCGTTTTTTCTGATTCATCACAAACAAACCATCCGTCTTCCGATGCAGACCATTTTATATATTTATTTGCAGGCTCCTCATAGGGTTCCAACATTCCTTTATAAACTCCAAACTCTGGTATGTCACTCATTTTCAATAGGCTCCAGTAGCTGTTGCATTTGTTCTGAATATGTACAGGACTCTTTAAGCACATTGCTTTTACGAATCTCATACATTGCTCTGAGTAGGTCTTGTTCTAGCTCTACGGATTCTGTCAGGCTGTACACGTTATTCTCTACGGTAAGCTCTACGGTGCTATCAACTAATTGAACCAGTACATACTTACCAACATAAATATCAGTAATATAACTCTCACCCATCTTCAACCTCCTTCTTTGCTGTTGACAACAAATCAATCTGTGTTCCATCTTCAAGGGTCAGGACTCCATCGCTAATACTTGCTGAACATTTCATGTCGGCTAGATTGGTTACTAATTCAAGACAATCTTCATGTACCCACGATTTACTCATATTGAATCTCCTTTACCTCAATACCAAGTTCATTGTAGGTCTTATTAGTAGTTGCTATGCAGTCATCTAAACTCCAAGCCTCGGCAACAATACCTTCACCATCTAATTTAATCTGAACAGTAGCACCAGACTCAGGGCTTATCATATGTGGTTCTAAGTGTAGGTATAAAGTTTTATTCATTTGTCCACTCCCACTTCTCTGCGTACCATTCAAAAGTATCGTTACAATTAAACATAAGTTCTGTCAAGTCCTCATATATCCACTGCTTCAGTTCTTCAGTGGTCATAGAGTCAACCTGCATATCTGCAATCTTCTCACAGGCTTCTCTGTGTGTTACCTGTTTATTATCTACTTTACTCATCTTCAAGGTACTCCACATAATCTCCCCACTCCAAACCAAACATATCGGTTAGTATATCAATCTGTTCCTGTGATAGCATTTTCAATCTCCTAAAAAAAGACTTGCCTAGCTGGTTAGTTACTCCAGTCTTCCCTTTTGGGCGTGCAAACTCACACTACTAGGCAAGATGTAATAAAAAACTGGCTTATCCGACTTACGCAGGCTCCACAAAGGGATGGCATATCATGCTGCTCGGTTACGGCTTTGGATCACACCGACACTTGTGACCTCGCCAGTTGATTTGATTATAACATACTAATCGTCAGTTGCAAGAGGAAACTTTAAGTTTTTTCCTGATAATCTAGTACGCCGTAAGTTTCATCACCATCATATACGGTATAGTCTAGTGATTCATCCTCAATTAAATCCTCAAGATAATCCCAAACATCACAGTTCAATACCTTGCGGCCATTACTTGCATCAAATTCTAATTCAATTACTACTTTAGCCATTTAATGATTCCTTCCACTCTTGGTGTTTGGCAAACCTAATTGCCTCGCTCTTTTCATATTGTATTGCGTTGGCAAGAACAATAGCCAATCTTTCAATAACCATGTCCTTAGTACCTTTTAGCTCTTGATACGTTAGTGGATCAAGCCCTTCAATTTCCTTATTCCACTCGTAAGCTACATTAGGGATTATATGGTACAAACCTTTATCATCATCCCAAGTAAACTTGATGTAAGCAGGAGCGTTACTACCACAGTGTTGTCCAGCATATCTTGTATCTGGAGCGTAAAAGCTCTCACTCTCACCAGTGTTTTTGAGATGTCTGGAATTCTCAAATTCTATCTTGAGAAAACACGCTTGTTTCTTTGACTGTTGGCAACTTTCTTCATATGTACGAATCTTCCTAGCAAATACTTCGCTATTCTTCCATAGCTCAATGCTATACCCAGCTTCTTCAATAACTGGTTTAATTTCGTCACGAAGTTCTATAAGTGCCTCACGTTGGCGCTGTAGCTTTTCTTTTGCTAACATCTCTTGATGGTTTGACTCAGCGTCTAAGACTGCAATATTGTCATTAATCATTTCCTGTAAGTTCATTTCAATTCTCCTGTGTGTGAATTAGTTATGCCCCAAGTATAACATAACTATCGGAGTTGTCAATACAAAACTTTAGATTTTTATGTAACTTCTTGAAATTCATACTCTGCTAGGCATTTGTCACACAATAAACACTCACAATCGTGTTCTAACTTATACCAAGCAACTCTGTGAAACTCTCCACACTCTTGACACGCATCAATGTTAAAGTTGGATAGTTGTTCCATTGTTATTTTCCTTCTTGTGTCAGATTATTAAAGTTCTCGCTAAATTTCTTAAACAGCTTTATACCTTCTTCTTTTGCTACTCTTCTTGATATTCTCTCAACCTCTGGTGGTATTTGCTCTGTAATACTATCAAGCATCATGGAGTTGTCGTTTACCTGCCTGTATAAATCTGCGTTCATGGAATTTATCATGTTGATTTTTTGTCTTAAATTATATATATCCGAACACATAAATCCGATTGCTCCAAGCAAAATAATAGCCAACCATTTATTTTTCATTGTTTTTTCTCCATGAGAATATACTGTTCAGCCAAGCCTTTCTTTTAGAACAGTTACACTCTTTTAGGTTAAACCAACCTTTGAACTTTTCTTCAGTAATTCCAAACTTATTTAATGCACCTTCTATCAAATCCCCCAGACCAGTGATCTCCTGAATTTCTTCTGGCTCGACCCCCTGTTTTTGCAATTCTTCAATTACATTATCTATTTCTTCTTTGTTTGGCTGCATGACCATACCTTTCAGAATGTTTTCTATAAAGTATATTATTTGTATAGTATTCTCTTGTCAGTAACCCTGCGACCACTCCTTTTAGTTCCTCGTCCTCAATGCAAGAAACAACCTCTCTGGCTATACCCTCAGCTTCCTCTCGTATAACGAGAACACTCCCATAGCCATAATTGATTTTTCTTTTTGTTTTTGCATAATTCCTATCTGTCATTTAAACGCCTCTTATTTTACTTTTTTCTATTAGAGTACTCGATGATTCTGTTTTACCGCCACCAATGTTATATAGAGTCTCTATTCCATTTTCACGACAATATTCTTCTTCAGGTGTATTGCCCGCTACTCTGTCACCGCCGTTCATAAATACAAATGAATCAACAAATGGATCATCCCTATTCCAATTATAAATCCATTCTATACTCTTAACCACAGTCCCGTCATCGTCCTTAGCAATCAACCCTTTGTTTACGGATTGTAACGCTTTAACAATTCTTAGTCTGCTCTCCTCGTCCATGAAAGGCTCGCTGCCCTTGATCTTTACTTGCTCGTCACTGTTGACAATAACGTACAGAAGATCGCAGTTCTTGTTAGCTGACTCTATATAATCTAAGTGTCCTGTATGTATCGGATTAAAATATCCTGAAATTATGCCAATTCTCATTTTATTCCCAAATTAAGTCCTTTTTTCTATGGTTTTGTGGGTTCTCTACCCATTTCTCACCTGTTCTATATATATTATACACGCCATTAAAGGGAAGTTAAATCTGAGAATATATCCAGTACATGCGAAAGATATAAGACAGATACAGTACATACCCGATGTATAGAAATAACACTGCTTTCAAAGGGTTTTTATTCATTCTTAACCTCTCCTGTATATACCCAATACATAACTAATATAATATATACTATATAACAATATAACAGGAACCTTTTCTTATGTTGGGGTGGGTGGATTTTTGATTTGAACCTCGTGCCAGCGCAACAAGCAAATAGTATCCGTGCCTATCCATAAAAATGTAGGTTCGTATTTGTATATATATGTATTTGTTTGTTTATTTACCTAGTGCTAATTCAATAATAGATATATATTGGTCTACTTGATGGGGTGTCATTTCAATCCCCTGCTCCGATAAACTCATGCGCCACTGTAACCTGCGCACCCTATTCATCTTGGGCAACATCTCAAGAACCTCTACATCTAATTGTGAGCCTAAGTTCAATGTAGTAATAGTTTCATTATAAGTATCCCATGCTTCGGAAATATCAATTTCGTTTCCCCACAAGTCTTTCATAACACTATTAAAAATATTTCTATCCATATATTTAACTCCTTATTCTGTAAATCATTATATAATATATCGGGCGATATGCAACCAATTCTTTATAAAAGTTGTGCATAAATTAACAATTTGGTCTAATTAGCTGCGCGGCGCATTAATACGTATAAGTTTATGTGGGGCGTTATATAGATTATCACATAAATTAGATTGTTTATGTACACCCATATATATAAATTGACATCCAGTATTATTCTTTCCAATACCATATGCAACTATACCATCACCAGTAATAGAATGTACTTTATACTTTCCCTTAGATGACATATATGTACGTTCTCCCGTCTCTGGACTCACATAGTAACTACCAGACCCGCCAACGACACGAACACAATCACCTCGTTTCAAATCGCGCCAATCGCGCACTGGCCTCTTACTATAACGCACCTTCCCATATTTATTTGGAAACGCATAATCACATTCTTTACATTGATATGCGCGCGCCCCATTAATAACACCACATTCTGGACATGTTTTTTGACCTTTACCCATATTATTTTACAACCCTATTTAATACATTAATTAATAAGAATACAGTACACGCACCTACTAAATAAAATAACGGTGATTCATCTATGTATAAACGATCACTTGCTATTGTTAATAAGACAGTAGTTACTATATTACCCGCTGTTAATAAACTATTTTCGCTTTTCATAAAATCTCCTAATTTCACTGGCTATACACAAAATACTACACCCAGACGGGATAAGCTAATACACCTACCTACCTAGACGCATAATACATTATAACATACTATCGTCCATTGTCAAACATATTCTTTAATAAAAATGGAAGTTTTTTCACTGGCAGACCCCAGTATACTACGACCTTATGGGCTTGGCAGCGACAAAATCCGCTGGCTGTATACAATTTACTACAACCCGGCAGGATAAGCCGCGACAACCCATTTTTCACTGGCTGTATACAATTTACTACAACCGGAGAAGTTGACGTAGTACACCCCCTATCCGAGGGGAAAATGACCCCCCCAACAGAGGGGTATCGCACCACCCAGAAGAGGGGGAGAATCTTAATGATACTAAGTCTCAATACGAATCCTTAATGATACTGAGACTCAATATCAACAGCGTAACTATCAATCATAAATACTCATGTCCATATATAGTAATTCACATATGTACATTATAACATACATCGACATATACGCAAGGATTCTTTACATAAATATTAACAAACCACAATATATAGTAGTTGGTTTTATTGGTTTTGGCATGGTTTATGCCCCCTTGAAGCCCCCTCGGCCCTGCCATTTTGGCAGGCCACTGTGACAGCCTCAGCCAGCCGCCCGAAGGCGGCCAGCCTCAGCCTACCACAACACTATGCCGCTATCGCTAATTTTTCAGCCGCTATGACATACCTATCCTTGCTTGCAAGCAACACGCGGTCGTATGGCGCGATTGTGTCACCCTTGCGGGTTCGACGTGTCGCATCATGCTGTGCATGTCCTTGAACAGCGTTGTATGCTTCCCATGCACTAACACGGAAACCACTGCCCATAGCAGGACGGCCAGATTGCCATCTCTCACGTTGAACACGTCGGAAAATGTCCTCCGTGCGAGTCTTGTGAATAGTCTTAGCGCGGCCATCCTCTACAGGAATTTCACCGTAAACAGAATCAAGAAAATCAGCCAACGCAACCTCACGGGATTCCATGTGCTTGATTACATCTGTGAGTGTAGTCCAACTATCACCTAAGCGGTTGAACGTGGCAATTAGGTCATCCATCTTAGAACGCAGCGAGCGAGTGTGACGGATGGAAACAGACGTACCCTCAACAGTACGCATCATTTGCAGATTAGCACATAAGTCACGGAATGTGCCAAGCGTTGCATTGCACGACTCTTTATCAAACCCAAAGCCAATGTAAATGCGAGGCGAAACATTATCCTCAGTACCCATAACAGCAACACGATGGTCGTCAGTTGGGGCAACGGATACATAATGCCCATTCTTAAAATGACACTTTAAGTTTACATCGCCGTCAAAGATATTTGCGGCGGCTTCCACCAACGCACAAACATCGTCAGACGTATGCGGAACATAACGGTCAGAGATTGAACCGCTACCAATATAACCGCCAGTATCATCACGGAATAATCCGTACCAAGGCGTATAGTGATTATCCGCGCCAGACAATGGAAGTTTCATAACTTCAAAATCAAAAGCGTTGCGAACAGTTTCAGCGATTTCATTAAATTTTACGTTCATAATAGAACTCCTACAAAAGTGTTGTGACTACAGTATTAATTATACCATACAATTAACCGTTGTCAAATTTTTTCTTCCAACATGGGTCACATAATCCAGATAATAATAACTCACGTTCCCACGCTTCAAGATACGGAAACGCATCCTGAATTGCTACGTTATCATCTTCGCGCCATGCAACTAAGTCGGGTGTATCAACAGTGAAGCAATATTCTGTATCACATTCACGGCATGTCACCTGAAACTCCGTGTTGGAGCCGCAATCAATTTCTTTCCAGTCAAACATCCAAACCATTTCATTCTCCTTTACTACCAGTATAATATAATTATCGGCCATGTCAAGCAAAAACTTTAGATAATTCCTGACTTTTTTTTGAATACCCCGACGACTGGGGGGTATGGGCAAGCCCCCTTCAAGCCCCCTCCGCGCACCCCCCACGCTGGGGGTAAGGGAATAGCAAAAAAATGCCGGCCATAGGCACACTACCTACAGCCGGCGAAAAAAAACTGGGACAATCCAAAGCCTGCATGCGCGGCAACCTCTGAGCAATGGATTAAGTTCACTGGGTTGCGAGCTAGTCCCAATTATTGGATTAGCTAATTTTCAAGCCAATCATCCGACCATCATAAAACGCTTTAGTATCGCCTGACTTGAGTTCAACCGTCACCAGATTCTTGGAACGGTGTCCCTTAATCTGACCATATCGCAGCGTTTGGTTGCTAACCGGATTCTTTTCTAAGTCGCGAATTTCCACGACCTGACCAGAATAACCTTCAGCTTTACTTGCATAGTCTTTGGCTAACATCCCGCCAATAAGCGAAGGATTTGAACCCTTTAAATATGTAAAGCTAACTGTATTTCCAATTTTCATAATAATCATCTCCTATTCAAAAGCAATATATAAGTGGTTTGCTGGTAGTACGTCATCCTCGTATGTTTCCATCAATTCAGTACGACCATAAAATTCATTTGAATTGGCTTCATAGATTGTAACGTCTTGGTCAAGCCGTTCATCGTTATCATCTAAGCTATTCAAAAATGTTTTTAGGTCACTATACTTCATCACCAAATACTCCACCTATCATACAATACAAAATTAATAACAACGCTAGTTCAATCATATAGAACCCCTATTAAATAACCATTTCCTTACCTCCTTTTTTCCTTGAATATGAACCTTTTCCTTTTAAGGCCTTCAATGCTACAGAAGCGTCGGAGCCTTTGGGTTGTGTTCCGTGTAACAGTAGTGCGAAACTCTCATCTCGTAGCGATGGCTTCGCTGCGTGTGTATCGTCATGGTCAATCGCCAATCCTAATTCTTCCGCTTCCGCTTCACTGAATACAACCTTAGCGAAACGTAAATTGAACTGGTCAATCATATGGTCGTCACGTCCACCGTATGAGGCGGTCAAAACAAAATTGTGCAAGATAGGAAATTCGTTGACACTCAACCAGAATCGTAATGATTTGGTATAGGCATAGAATAACGTATTAGGATTATTCAATGCGACTGCATACCATGCGTGCATATATTCTTCGTTAAAGAAATCGCCTGCAACGTGGATGCGTACAATGCCTGCATCTTTAGGTAGTGAGTCATCAATCATATAGAACATATCATTGTGGTGCAAGTTACGCAATAGGTCGAAATTGTGCTTGCGTGAATTGTATACGTTGGTATACTGTACTTCTTGCGATGCTGAGAAACAGCGAAATTCTGTATGCTTGCCGTCCTTGATTTTACGCTTGCCGTTGTCCTGCACGACTGCCTTAGACAAGCATTTTTCTGCGTATGGGCATGAGTAGCCACTGAGTAGGTCAAGCGAATAAATTTTACGCTTGTTAGCCAGATACTCTGCAAGTTCCGCATCGTTGGCGAGTGCTTGCGTTTTGGCGTTTGCTTTTGAGAATTTTAACATAGTGTATCCTTTAGTGCGTGTGGTTTACTCTCTCATTATAATATATTATCGGCATATGTCAAGCAGAAACTTCAACATTTTCTGAAAAATATTCCCTAGTAAATATAGCTTCTACATTCTTCCAACCTCTGCCACATGATAGATAGGCATACTCTGACCAATCTTGCGGTTCGTGGTCTTCTGTGTTAACGAATGTTTTATACTTAAATGGATTGTAGGTAACGTCAAAACTGACAACGGGAACGGGAACACTGTCAACCATATAGCCGGATAATCCCGCGTGAACATTCTTAACACCTGATTTTATTACACGCTTGCGGCCTGCCGGTTGTACTAGATAACGAACATCACGCAAACAGATATTTTTGTGATGCTCTATGCGGTTGCCCGATTGTCTGACACTCCATATTTTTCTATGAAGATTGTAATAAACGTATACTCTGCGGTTGCGGTCAATCATATTTTTTCCTTGTGTGTGATATAATACTAGTATACTATAGTATCGACCAAAGTCAAGCAAAAACTTTAGAAAAAAGCCGGATATTTTGAGAAACCACCCCTTCGGGGGGGGTGCGGCAAGCCCCCTTGGCCTGCCATTTTGGCACGTCATTTTGTCAGTATATTGCTTTTGGCGGCGTGGCCGTAGGAGGTAACAGCCACCACCGCCCCAAGCAAACAACCCACAAAGTGGAGGCCTAGCTAATCTGAGGGTCGATCATCTTGCTATAGCTAAGATTACGAACCTTTCCAGATTCAGCTCGCACGGTTGCATACAGCCCGTTAGCACCTGAGCTAACTTTTTCGACTGTGCCGGTGTGACGCTTCAAAATGTTGCGTCTTCCGTGCTTTGGATACTTGCAAGAAATTTCGTCGCCCTTGCGTAGCGAGAGTAGAGAATTTGTAAACATGTGTTTACCCCTTTGATAAAAGTTGCTCAACTTGTTTGAAGCCAACCGTTGACTTCTTACCTTTTTTCTCCACGACTACGCCGTCGTTAGAGATGGATACTACTGTACCCTGCGGGAGTTTGGTGCCGACTCCCACAATCGGCTTCAGTGTGTTACTCATCAGTAACCTCCTGTTCTTGTTTTTCTGCGGCTTTACGAGCCTGTTCTTCGTCGTAGTTGTTTAGGTCAGTGCTTAGTTCTTTAACCAATGCACGAGCCTTGTCGAGTGGCAACGTCACGACTAAGTGATGCTCTAAACCGTCAGACGCATAGTCATTGAACTTTAGTTCTACGTTGCCTGACCAGCCGGAAACGTAAGTGTTGATGTAAAGTTCGTTGCCGTAGTCCAAAGCAATTTTCTCTGTTTTTTGAATCTTCATGTGATTCTCCTTGTGAAAGTTGTTGTTTGTTATACTCTAAGTATACTATATATATCGTCAATGTCAAGTGGAAACTTTAATTTATTTTTTATATTTGATGTAATACTTGACGTAGGATTTCCAGTCCATTACTTTTCTCCTTAATTTTTTACCACCAACTCGAATAAATTACTTTATATCCCTGTTTGATTGCCGCACGAGCTTTAACGATAAACTCACGGTCTTGCTCTAGGTAATGGTCGTCTGAATCCTGACCAAAGAAAAATCCAAAGGTTTCCGGTAGGTCTGCTCCATCAACGCTGGCCTCAAGAGCTTCTAAGTCTCCAAGTGTTAATTCTAAATCAACACAGTTAAATTCTTCACCTCCACCCTTCTTCCTGTAGAGTTCCTCCATCCATCCTTGTAGGTTTGGATGTTTACGCCAGTAGGCTAACTCCATCTCATCTTCATAGAATGTGAACCCTTCTTCGTCTGTCTTTGCCTCGCCTTTGCGTGCTACTCCGTATTGGTCTAGTCCCATGACTTCTCCTTTAATTGGTTAGTGTTGTTTACTCTTTTATTGTACTATTATTATCGTCAATGTCAAGCCAGAACTTTAACTTTTTTCCGGTTTTTTCGCTGGCTATCAACTAACAACTATCCCTGACGGGATTGGAAAAGACAGAGCAGGATGGCAGGCCATTCCATCTGCATCGTAGTATGCTGCGTCCTTTTTTAAGTTCACAAGGAACCGGAGTTGACTTACGCCTCAATGCACCCCTGAACCGTCTTACCGATTCTGTCCTTACGTAATGGCTACAAAGGCCTTAAAGGGGCTGATGTCTTATGCTTTAATTATAATATATATATCGTCATTGTCAAGCGAGAACTTTAGAAAAATCCAGATTATTTTTTAGAAACCCGCCGATTGGGGGGTGAGGTCAAGCCCGCTTTTTCGCTGGGTATCACATTGACACTATACCGGGAAAGATAAGGCAGGACGCACCCCTCCACGGTGGGGGTAGGTGTTTTGGCGGCTTGCAGGGGATTTGCACCCCTGACCGATTGCACTGAACTCGGCGGGACTAAGCTTCCCAGTGTATCCACCGATTTGGTTAACCGCTCCTCGGAGCATCCTCGGTTTCGTGTCGTTCACGGATCAGTGGCTTATCAACCGGCGCCAATTACTGTGCCAAGCCATTTATGTTTTAAGTATACTATAATAATCGGCAATGTCAAGAGAAAACTTTGGGAAATTTCCAAAATAAAAAGAAAAAACTTTTCCCCTCCATTAGGGGGTTTGTCAAGGGGGCTTGGCCGGCCTGATTTGTCAACCCCTAAATGTCAATTTTTGCCAAATACTACGCTTTTTTTTATTAGCCTTTTCGGCTTCTATTCTCCGGCGTTCAATATTTTCTAAGCGTTGAAAATATCTTGCAACTTCTACAGCATGTCGTCGTCTCATTCTCACCCTATTAACTCCTCTAATTCCTTTGCCTCTGTTTCAGCCTTGAGCATCTCATAGGTCATGAACATTACAGACGATAAGATTGTGCTATGTGCAACAATCTCAGCAGTGTCGTCAGTCTCGAACCAACTGCGAGCCATTTCAACAGCAAGAGCTGAAAGCGTTTCGCCTGTCTCGCGGTTATCCGTTAGGAACTTCCCGCAGTAGTGTGTCGGGTCGTTCTGCATAGCCTTCTCAATAACGGCCAGCATTGTTACATCTTTAATTTGTGGAAAAGCCATTGCCTACCATCCTTTCAAATAATTGGCACGTTGTGCCTGTCTAGTACGTTGTCGTTTTGGGCGATTGTCATGATAACCTGAGCCGGTGGTGTGATTTTTGTGTCCTATTGACACCTTTATATCTTCGGCTTTGATTGTCATTTTAATATGCTTCTTCATCTGTGAACATCCACCCCAATATTGCTATGATTATAATTAACTCTATCAAATTCTACTCCATGAAGTCATCGCTGTCAAGGATACCGCCACGAATCAACCCGTTGCAAAACGATTGCTCGTTTTTGTACTGCATGTCAGGGTCTACGTCGTAATCGAATTCGCCTCTCTCCGCATACTCAGCGGCGTACTTAGCGACACGTTTCGCTTTCTCGGCTTGAATACGTTGGTATTCTAAATTCGGTTCTACTTCACGCTCGTAGACTTCCTGAATACGGTCAAGCGTTCGACCACCCTCACGGTCGTCGTGGTAACGCTCTGGCAACAGGTCGTTAGGAATCCAAAGGCATTCCATCGTGGCGGTTTCCAAATCAGCTAACATTTGTTTAGTTTTATCGTTCATAATTTTCCTTTCGTTATGTCTACATTATACCATAAAGTTGGCCGGTTGTCAAGAGGAAAACCGGATTTTTTGCAAAGTTTTTTATTGGGCGTTCATAACCTCCGCACCAAGTAAACCAACCAAGCAAGCACTAACAAGTAAAACAAAAAACGTCATATCAATCTCCTTTATTCTATTATATATTATCGGCACGGTCAAGCCCAAACCTTTAACAATTCCAGAAAAAAGATAGATTATTTCTTAATGAGACTAAGTCTCAACAAGCGCCGCCAAGCCCCCTTGGCCTGCCATTTTGGCAGTCTGGGATTCAGTGGCTCTTAACCCTAGCCGATTGGCTCCAGTTCCCCCTGCGGGTTAGCCCCAATAATCGGGATCGTCAAAGACCATATAAAGGTCATTCGGCAAATCCATAACGGGTTCGCCGTCATAGAGGTTGTCGGGATGCATCCCTTCCTCCCACGCGATGGCTTCCTCCGTCCACTCGTATTCCGCTTCGTGGTCAGCTTGGAACGCCTCCCACTGTGCCTGAGCGATTTCGGCCATCTCGGCCTCATACTGCTCCGCCTCCCATTCAGCCTGTGCGTTGTACAGATCAGCGGCGGTCAGTTCGTCGGATTGGATGGTTACGTCGAATTTAGAAATCATAATCAAAAGCCTTTCAAAGTGTTGTGTAAGACGCCCCGCTAGGCGGGGAACCAATTCCAGCGGAGTCGTACCAACTGGATTGTAACGTCTTTGTTCAGTCCCAAACGTCGCAACAGTCAACGTCTACCACGCCGACCATGTCCATCGTCTCATTGACGAACGACCCGCGATAATCGGGGTGCCAAGGCACGAAGACGACGAGCCTATTCTTCGCCTCATCGAAGTCCAGCACCTTGATGGAATCACGCTCGGGATGAATCCCATTGGCGTGAGCGGCGGCGTTGGCGGCGGTGTCGAAGAAAATTTCAAAATGCATAGTTTAGATCCTTTCGTGATCGTTTTCGTTATGCCTACATTATAACATAATTATCGGCAAATGTCAATAGCAAACTTTAATTATTTACCAAAAATATTAAAATAAATTATGTGTCCGATTAAACCCGTGAAAGCTGTTACTGTGCCGATTGTTACGATTGTTGTTGCGATGATTGTCATGATTAACCTTTCGTTGTTGTTTCTTATGCCTCTATTATATATATATCGGCTAAAAAGTCAATAGCTCTTGAGCATAAAACCAGAAAAAAGTCAAAGTATTTTCTTATTGAGAATCAGTCTCAATAGTCGCGCCGAGGGGGCTTCAACTGCCATTTTGACAGTCTCAGCTCTACCCGTCTGTTTTAGCTAAGACTTCCATTCCTCGCCTTCTTCAACCGGCTTCTCTCTAGACTGCACCTGTACATCGTAGCGACCGTTGCCAATTCCGCCCAAGCTCTTAACGGTTATATTGTCACCCTCTTGCTCAACCCATAGCGTAACAACTAAATCATCAAATAGGTCTCGCACTTCCACGACTCCAAACTCAATGCTTCCATCGAATCTCATATCCTTGCCGTTCATTTTCCATTGTGGAATCATATTTCTTCCCCTTCATTATCAGACCAAGACCAACCAGTCCAATCGCCATCGCTTGGCGGTGCTAAATCCCAGAGACCGCCGCCCTCAGTCGCACTAACTACATGAGGCTCAATCTCGTGAATGTTGAACGTCCCGAACTCGTGAGCGAATCCCATAACAAATCCGAACATATCACCGTTATCATCAACCGGCTCAAGTTGCCAGTATTCCCAGCCATTCCTTAACAGATACCAACCGTGAACGTCCCACTCATTGCCAGCGTTATCGTATACCTTGCGTGTTGTTTTTGCTTTTAACATTATACTTCATCCTCCCATAGGGTAAAACAATTCCTAGCCTGACCAGCCGATAACACCTGATAACAAACACCGGTATCGCTGATTGATATACTAAACAAACGCTCATCACCCTGATACAGGTCGATAGTACGCAAACCCTTTTCGGGTATTGTGTCTAGCTTAAAACTACATTCGCCGCCGTCGTGATTAGTAACATCGCCAACATTCTCATAGCTAACGTGGTTCGTTGGATAGTTTCTAGTTTTGCTCATTTTATTTCCTTTCGTTTAACTATATTTTACCATAGCTTTACTCAATGTCAAATTGTTTTTATTGAGAATCTTCCTTCTAATCCTCTTAGACCGTGTTGGTCGTGCAACACGTCGAAAGCTTCTTGTGACCTATTCCACTCATCAACTGTCATTCCAAACAGCTCATGGATTGGAGTGTCAACACGTTCATCAACTTGGTTTTCGTTTTGGTTTTGGTTTTCGTTAATCATAATTTACCTTTCGTTTAACTTCTTAACTATATATATTATCGTCTATAGGTGTGACACGTTTGGTCACTCACTCAACATTTTTTCAAAATTTATACGATTTTATTCCACTGCTTAATTATGTAATCTAGTTTGCCTTGATTCTGAATTCCGCCGATTGCGGAACTAGTCGAACCAATCCAAGTACAGATAGCATACTTGCCGGTTGTGTAACACTTCACCATGTAAATCAGTCCGGTGCGTGTGTGCTTCTTGCGTAGTTGTTTGTATGGTGTGTAGCTCATAATCTTTCCTTCTATTATTATTATCGGCGTTCGCCGGTTGAGAGTTTAACCTTTTCTCTCACTTTCTTATAATAGATTGTACCATAACCCCGTGACACGTTTGGTCACTAACACAGCATTTTTTCAAAATAAGTTTACTTTTATTCTGAATACCCACCTCTTCGGGGGGTGCAGCGAGCCCCCTTGGCCTGCCATTTTGGCATGTCATTTTATGCCGGTCGAGTTGTAGAAAAAAACCGGCCAGCGGTACGCCACCCGCCAGCCGGCCAACGAAAGGAATTTCTACCTAGTGGCTATGACAATCCAGCCAGCGAAGCACGCCCAAGAACCAGCCAAAGCCCAAAACAAGTATTCGTTAAATTTTTCTTTCATTATACACACTCCATATTATATTCGTGTTCTGCTTGTCCGTAATCCTCGCAATTAAACACGGGGATGCCGTCAACAATTACTTCGTAAACTTCGCAATGTCTATTGCGTACCAACTCAACTAGTCGGCCATTGTCATCAGCTTCTGATTTATATATTACAAAATCCATTTTCTATTCCTCAGAGTAGGTGCCATCGTAGGGGTTATCCTCGTAAGGCTCGGCGTCCCATCCGAACATCCAATCATCCCCGCCCTGCACGGGGTGGTCATCCTGCTCTTGCGGGTCATATCCGCCGTTAATAATGCCTTCTTGAAAAGCGTCGAAGTTGTTAGATAAATAGCTCATAATTTTTTCCTTTCGTTTATGATGCTTTCATTATACTATAATCATCGTCATTGTCAAGAGCAAACTTGACTTTTTTCTGAATTTTCTTCTTCTTCTTTATCCATCAGAATCATGATGTCGATGATGGCATACTTAACAACCTTCGACGCGCCAGCTTCTTCCAGCTTATAGTAAACGTCCCACAGGTCAGATTTGATTTGTTTGTTAGTTGGCATTTTTACGATCCTTTCCTCTTTGCTCGTTTTTTTGCCGCGATAGCTTCACGGCGTTTACGGTCTGCCTTTTCTTCAGCAGTTTCCGGCGCGACTGGTTTCCACGCCCAAGGGTCATAATTCAATCTGTAATAATTTCGTTTACTCATAACTTTATTCCTTTCTATTAATTATATCGTCATTATACCATAAGAACTTTAATTTGTCAATACTTATTACATTATTTTTTGTAAATAAATCAACAATTCTTTTACATACCATCCAATAGCAAAGGCACCAAACGCGGATATCATAGCCAAACCATAAATGCCAAATTCTTTTTTTAGTTCGATTATTTTGTCTAACATGTTATTCCCTTTCGTTAACTGTTATACTTAACTATAACATATATCGGCTAAAAGTCAAGTCCTACATTAATAAAAACTGAAAAAAAACCAAAAAACTTTTCCCCCTTGATGGGGGGTGCGCCGAGGGGGCTTGAACCTACCCCCCGTTTGGGGGCGCGCCGCATTTTGCTCGGTCTTGCTTTGTTTCTAGTTACCTTAATAGATAACCTAATACATTCTGTTTATCCTGCCACCCATGCGTGTAACGCTTCCGCGTCCCATTTACGTGGGAAACCTGAAGCATCGCAATCGCTAGGACAACCGCATTGAATCCACACCTTAGCGGAATCAAGTAACTCACCCAGTGGAGCATATGGAGAGTAATTAAACACCATAGCATTGTCCAGTGGGTCAATCACATAAGCAACGTACTTGGTAAGCATTACGTTGCCCTGTGGGTCAAGCTCGACAATCTTGTCGATAGTAAGAGTATGGTCTTCTAGTCCGTAGTCCTCAGACTTGAAAATCGTTTTAACAGCTTCACATTTCATCATAATTTTCCTTTTCGTTATATTCTTATTATACTATATACATCGGCGTTTGTCAAGGGTAATCTTAACTTTTTTTCAAGTTATTTTCCCAAAGAGTAATAAGGACTGGAAACGTGACGATTGAGCAAAGCAGAAATTCAGTAAACATGTTTAACCTTTCATTAATTGTTATACCTATAGTATAGCATAACTTGTTGAATTTGTCAATAGCATATAGGCTATTTTCTGGAAAAAACCCAAGAAACTTTTAATCAAAATCTAGTGAGTTCTTAACCACTCCCCAGTCAAACCAACGGCCTAATTGTGGGCAGAATACGCCCAAGTGATTCCATCGGCACATTGTCGTGAATCTGTCGCCGTCCCAAGTAATGATTGTTTTGATTGATTTGCTTGTCATGTCTAACCTCTTTCATTAATTCTTATACCTTAAGTATAATATATATATCGGCAAAAGTCAATAGATACTTGAGCATTTTCTCAGAATAATCACGTTTATTTCTACCCCACCGATAGGGGGTGCGATGAAGCCCCCTTGACACCCCCCCCATTAGGGTGCCCCTATAGCAGATTGGTTAGGCTAGGACGGTAGGCATCCGTCAATGATACCACCGTGAGCGTCAAGCTCTGCCTGTACTACCTCAACCGGCACGAAACCATAAACGGTATCAGTGTAGTCATCAGTGCCACACAGCTCTGCATAACCCTTTAGGTCTGCTGTCTTAGGTGTAGTGCTAGGGAATCCACACTCAACATGAGTGTACCCATTAGGCGGATTGTCCTCACGAGGCTTACAGTAGTTGAATGAGCTACCCTGTACGCTGATACTGAAGCCATCGCTGCAAGTGATTCTAGGATTGTGAGAGAACATAATTAAAACCTCATAAAAGAATTGTGTTGTGTTGGCCATTGTTATTCTCTTAGGCTTGAGTGGTTATTGTTATAGTGTTAAACCTTCACTCAGGAATAGCATAGCTACCCATCTAACTACCCACCACTATCTACATCGTAGGTAATACCACACTCGTTACAAGTGTGATTGTGGTAACAGTTACCCTTGCGGGTAATCGTCATATCGTACTTACGCCTAACCTCTTGACGTTGGCGTTTGATACAACCACCAGCTTCAGGGTATTCCATATAGCAGATAGTTGTTTCGTACTCAGTACCACACTCAGCTAAGTGCTTAGTGTATTCTTTTGGTTGTGTCTTCCAACCGTTTGCTGTACCTAGTTGAATCATTTTATTTTCCTTTGTTCGTTGTTTGTTATGCTTTAAGTATACCATAATCATCGGCATTTGTCAATAGCTATCTTTAACTATTTATGATATTTACCAAAGTTTTTTTCCTGTCCCACAATCGCTGTAGGTCATTGAAAACGCAGTTCTTATTGAACTGTCCTAGTTCGTTAGCGTGTTCTGCAACCTTCTTTTCGATGTTACGGTTTACTTTGAACAGTTCTAGTTTAGCTTCGTTGCGTGTCATGTGATTTCCTTTAATCGTTTAATTGTTATACTAGTAGTATATACTAATCATCGTCATTTGTCAATAGCAATCTTAACTTTTTTTGAAATTATTTTCAACTAATACAAAGATAAGAGGAAGCGTGATAATTGTGGATAGTAGAATTTCTGTAAACATCTTATTTCCTTTTGTTGTTTGTTATGTCTCTATTATACATTATCGGCTAGATATGTCAATAGACATTAGACATTTTTTAATAAATAATAAAAGAAATATTATACCCTACTAATAGGGGGTATAATGAAGCCCCCTTGTACCTGTATATTTGGCATGCCATTCTGACATGTCATCTTGTCAAGGTTATCAAGGGTAGTTTTATCTTAGACTCACCTACTTCTTTCCCTCTCCGGAAATACCGGGGTGGTTCAAACACAATTCACAAAAATATATCAAAATGTATTACCCAAACCTCGCCCCTCACGCCTCTATTTGGCTCTTTTTAAGAGAAAGTTGTGTTTTAAGTGCCTCTAGAGTGTATAATAGTACAGTTAGATTAATAAAGACAACAATTGGAATGATGATATGACAAAGAAACATAAATGCTGTGGCAGGGTTCGCTGTGAGTTGGAGTCAAAGGCTACTGCTGAGCTGCAGGAAGAAGTCAGAGAAGAACTGAATGTTCCTGATAAGAGTATAGCTGAATTACTTAACTCAGAGGATAATACTGAGAATGACAAGAATTAAGTATTCGCCCCACGGTATAGATGGAGCAACAGTAACTAAGAAACGAGCCCGCATCATACTGCAAGGCATAGACTTCTTATTACAAAGAAAAGACTCCCTCGCAATACACCTAACCAACCCACAACCAATAGGTGGAGCCGTAGGGGTCGAAAATAACTTCATGTACCGAATTGAGCAGGTAGAGCAAGATCAGACTGTAAAAAAGTCAGAGATTGGAATAGGAAAGCTCACTCGGTCAGATGAAGGGCTTGAACTGGTACGCCTAAATACCATAGGTAAACGCGGGGTTGCAAATATGTACTGCCCCGACACATATTTACGTGTTACCACATATATGCCCACCTCTATTATTGATTTATATAATACTGATGGTGAAACTGTAATTGTTTATAACGGAGATGGCTCAATTGAAGCCGTCCCCCTCACACACAACTCATTTTTAGGAAGACTTGGTTCTGATGAGGTACGATCCGTAACGTATCAGGAAATCATCGACCACTTCCCATTTTACAAGATACCGGAACTTATACAAAGCTTAGAAGAGCAGCTTAAGCTCAAAACCCGACGACTAGACTTAACAAACGATAACGCAACCGTCTCCGCTCCTATTCTCAGAGTAAACCCCGATAAATACTCTGATACAACAAGACCCACTCCCCAACAAGGCATGATCATATACAATCAAGACAGCCAGTCTTTAGAATTTTATGATGGTGAACAATGGAGAGCTTTGGTCTTTCAGTAGGCCCCCATGCATATTCCCAGTAATATGACAGAGGAACAAGTCGTCACGCAGATCAAAATTGTAGTTGATCGCATCTCCCCACGGTATACATTCTATGGATATCAGGTAGACGATATCAAGCAGGAAGCTTTCATTATTTGTATGGAGGCACTCCCTCGCTACGATGAAACCCGCCCACTTGAAAACTTTCTTTCTGTCCACCTATCTAATCGTCTCAAAAACTTTGTACGCGACAATCACTTTACCTCAAAAGACGATGAAAAATCTAAGGTCGTAATGCCCGGCCAACTTAACAATGAGGAATATATACTTGACTCTAAGGAAGAATACATTGAATCCATTGATTATAAGGAAATGCGCCACATTATAGATCTCAAACTCTCCGCCTCCTATAGATCAGACTATATTAAAATAGTAAACGACGTATATGTACCCAAAAAACGTAAAGAGGAAGTACTATTTGTTATACAAACAATATTAGAGGAACATGGTTATGAAAAAGGGTAGACTATCTAACACTGAGGCCCGCTATATTACAGAAAATGCAGGTAAGATATCAGTAGTTGAAATAGCCTCGTATCTGGATCGTGATCCTAACAGCATTGAGTCTTTTATTAAAAAGAAACTCAAAATTGGGTTGTCAGAACTTGAACAGGCGGCTTACGAACTAGAAGACCGGCCCTACTGGGTGGAGCTTGAGGCGCAGTTTAGTAGTGACGAGTTAGAGCTGTTTAAGTACCACTGGGGGCGTATTATCAGCCAGTTTAAGGACGACGTTTTTCCCACGGAAGAGCTGCAGGTGGTGGATGTCATAAAGCTGGAGCTTTTAATGAATAGATGTCTTAAAAACAATAAAAACAATATAGATCAAATTACTGCTTTTGAGGAACTTGTGCAGACGGAACGGGCGGTTGACCCCGACCAACAAGATCGGGATTACATCCTGAATTTAGAGCGTCAAATCAGCTCACTTCGAGCTGCGCAAGAATCCCTCAATAGAGACTACCGAGATCTCCAAACCAAGAAGAGCTCTATGCTCAAGGAAATGAAGGGTACGCGAGAGCAGAGAATTAAGCGTCTGGAGGATTCCAAACAGAGTTTTACGGGCTGGGTGGCTCATCTCATGCAAAATCCAAGCCTGACTAACCAGTATGGGGTGGAAATGGAAAAGATGCGACTAGCTATGGAAAAAGAGAAGGAGAGGCTTAGTGTCTTTCATAAATACGAGGATGGTCAAGTGGATCAACCATTTCTAACGCCAGATACAGTTGAGGATTAATATGGATATTGAAACAAAGAAGTGTGCTAGATGTAGTGAAGAGAAACCAGTAGAAGAGTTTCATGTGAACAAGGCCAGAAAAGATGGGAGGCAGTCAAGTTGCAAACAGTGCTACAAGGAAAGCTACAACTATAACAAGAGCTACCATCAAACATACTACCAGAAGAACAAAGAGAAGCTGGTTAAGTATCAACTGGAGTACAATAAGGAATACCAAAAGGAGTACCGGAAGAGACCACATGTGAGGGTATATAGACTTCAAGCCAAAAGAATGAGGCGTTTGATTAAAGATGCTGGGAAAAAGAAATCTCTTAAGACCACTAAGTATCTAGGATGTAACGTCCGTGAGCTTATGAGTCATTTGGAAAATCAGTGGAGTCCGGGCATGAGCTGGGACAACTACGGTACACATGGCTGGCATATAGATCACATACGCCCCTGTGCGTCATTTGACCTATCTGATGAGGAACAGCAAAAAATATGTTTTCACTATACAAATTTGCAGCCGCTATGGGCGGAGGATAATCTAAAAAAATCTAAGAAATGGGAAGAGGAACAATGAAGGCACTAATATTTGGCGTAACCGGACAGGATGGAAGCCATCTCGCGGATTTACTATTATCAAAAGATTATCAAGTAGTGGGCGTGGCTAGAAGAAGCAGCGTAGACACCACGGAGAGAATCAAGCATCTAGAAGATGATCCCAGCTTCAGATTGGAACTTGGAGACATTACTGATGCACATAGCGTAATGGGTATCTTATCTAATAACGATGATGTAGATGAAGTCTACAACCTAGCGGCTCAGTCGCATGTAGGAGTCTCTTTTAAGCAACCCGGTCTCACTTGGGATATAACAGGCAAAGGTGTTTTAAATATTTTACAAGGAATCGTAGATTTAGAGATTGACTGTAAATTTTACCAAGCATCATCAAGCGAGATGTTTGGAGACTCATACGATGTCGATGAGAATGGAAACAAATATCAAGACGAAGAAACAAAGTTTTTACCTCAATCACCTTATGCAATAGCAAAGTGTGCTGCGCACTATATGGTGAGACTGTTCCGAGAAGCCTACGGCTTACATGCAAGTGCCGGAATCCTATTTAACCATGAGGGAGAGAGGCGTGGTGAGAATTTCGTTACCAGAAAAATTACGAAATGGATAGGAGACTATTCCAGTTGGGCATCAGGGCAAGGTTTGGATATAACGGAAGAACAACATTTTTATTTTGACTTTGGAGAGGACGGCGATTGGATTGGCACAAGACGAAGTGAGTTTCCAAAGCTACGCTTAGGTAATTTGAAATCGTTCCGAGACTGGGGTTATGCAGGCGACTATGTAAATGCTATGTGGACTATGCTTCAGCAGCCCCTTCCAGATGATTATGTAATCTGTACTGGTAAAACTTATACAATAGAAGAATTTCTTGATGCCGCATTTGCTTATGTAGGTATTGAGGATTGGAGCAAGTATGTAGTGGTTGACCCTAAATTTTATAGACCTGCCGAGGTAGACTATTTAAGGGGTTCAGCCAAAAAAGCCCGTGAGGTGTTAGGATGGACACCAGAGAATGATTTAGTAGGTCTAGTTAACATAATGATGAAGCATGATTTGGATGAAGATATATAAAGTTTATCTAGATATGACGCTGGTTATATCGAGGTTAAAAAAATATAGAATTTATGAATACAACGCCAGCGCACCCATAGTTTTTTTAGAGGCATCTAATCCAGATGAGGCGTGCTTTAAGGCTCTCTACGGACTTATAAAAAGAATATTAGATCAAGACTCCTCTGACGAAGCCAAGGAAATATGTGAAGACATCAAACAAGACGTTCGGGTTGTTAAAGTGAGTACAACATGAGAAGAAATTACGACGACCCTGTATACAAGGACTGGAGGAGAAAAGTATATAATCGGGATAAAAGAAGGTGTCAGATGCCCGGATGTAACTCAAGGTATAAATTGCAAGCGCACCACATAAAAAAATGGTCAACAGCGGCCATTCTTAGGTATGACGTTGATAACGGTATAACATTATGCAGAAATTGCCATGACTCTATAAACGGCTTAGAGTCACATTATGAATCTCTGTTTAACGAAATAGTGCAAAACAAAAAATGAGTAAATACAAGCAAGCACCCGAGTTCACAGTGATAAAGGACACTAGAGAACAAGAGGGATACTATTTCAGCAAATATAACACATGTGCTGGGATGGTCGAGAGAAAGTTAGACACTGGAGACTACAGCATTGAGGGCATGGAGAACCTGATATGTATAGAACGAAAGGGGTGCGTAGAAGAACTGGCTCAAAATCTAGGCCAGAAAAAACACGCATTCCTTAATGAGATTGAGAGAATGAAAGAAATTCCTCATCGTTTTATAGTATTAGAATTTTCATTAGAGGATTTGGTAGAGTTTCCAGAAAACAGCAGGATTCCAGAGGCACAGAAGAAGAGGCTTAAAATCTCTGGTAAGTATATGTTGAAGTGCCTTATGGAGTTTCAACTACATGATAATGTTCATGTAATCTTCGCTGGCAATAAATACAATGCATTTCTGTTGGTTAGCAGCATTTTTAAGCGAGTTAATGAAATGTATACCATAGGTAAGAAAAAATGAGTGAAGCAGTAGAAAACATACATTCCCAGAATATAGATCTGAGGCAAAGGGAAATATACTTACATGGTCAACATGGATCTTTTGACGACGATCCGGGCGTTGAATACCGCATGGCTACTACATTCATAAAAAACATCAGACATCTAGACTATTTAAAAAATGAACCAATACTTATTCATATGCATAGCCTTGGTGGAAATTGGGGTGATGGAATGGCTATATATGATGCTATTAAACTTGCGCGTTCTCACGTCACCATCTTAGTATATGGACAAGCGGAATCCATGAGCAGTATTATTCTCCAAGCCGCTGACAATAGAGTAATGATGCCAAACTCTTATTTTATGTCACACTTCGGAAGCAGCCATAATGGCGGGAGTTATTTAGACGCTCAAAACTGGGCAAAGTTTGAGCAAAGGATTTTGGATATAATGCTCGATATCTATATCAGCAGATGCAAAGACGGCAAATATTTTAAAGAGAATTATAACCCAATAAATGAGGCAAAGGTAAAGAAGTTTTTAAATAAAAAACTCAAAGATGGAGATTGGTATCTAACCTCTCATGAGGCAGTATACTATGGCTTTGCAGACAGCGTTATAACACATAGAAAATATGGGAGTATTAATACCTTAAAATAATGTCAGACTCAGAGCTAAAAACAATTGATGACGCTTGGCTGTCAATAGATGTAGACGAAGATCACCTTTTTAATCCCATGTCAATATTGAAGACATCGGACGAGGACTTCCACTTAAAACTATCCTACCTTATGACAAGGCCGGAATATTTTTCTTTTATATGCAAGCATATATTGAATATCCAAATCCTACCCTCTCAGGCATTAATGTTATATGAGATGTGGAACAGAAAGTTCCCAATGCTCATTGCTAGCCGTGGTTTTGGTAAGTCCTTTATGCTATCCCTGTATGCCCTGTTGAGAGCGTTGCTGTTGCCGCAGAGAAAGGTGGTTATTGTTGGTGCTGCGTTTAGACAGTCTAAGGTTCTTTTCGAGTATATGGAAACCATCTGGAGAAATGCACCTATACTGCGAGACATATGCAGTAACACAAGCGGCCCACGTCGTGACGTAGACAGATGCGTAATGAGAATAAACGACAGTACTGTTACCTGTTTACCTCTTGGTGATGGCCAGAAGATTCGTGGTCAACGCGCCAATGATATCATATCTGACGAGTTTGCGTCCATACCGCGTGACATCTTTGAAAACGTTGTTGCCGGTTTTGCGGCTGTTAGTGCAGACCCCATTGACAATGTGAAAAGACTAGCGGCTGAGAAAAGAGCCAAAGACTTAGGCGTAACCCTGAAAAAGGAAGACACACAACAAAATAACAAAGTAAAAATAAGAGACAACCAAATCATACTTTCGGGTACGGCATACTATGACTTCAATCATTTTGCAGACTACTGGAAAAAGTGGAGACAGATTATTAAAAGTAGGGGCCGAGAAAATAGGCTTCGTGAAGTATTTGGTGGCGAAGAAGTACCAAAGGATTTTGACTGGACACAATATTCTATTATAAGAATTCCATATGAACTATTGCCCGAAGGTTTTATGGACGCGGCGCAGGTTGCAAGATCTAAAGCCACAGTGCATGCTGGTATCTATCAAATGGAGTTTGGAGCATGTTTTACTAGAGATAGCCAAGGATTTTTTAAACGTTCTCTAATTGAGTCCTGCGTCATCTCAAACGACAACACAGTAAAAGACTCTCAAGGAAATGAGATCCACTTTGAAGCTCGGCTTATGGGCGACACAAACAAGCAATATATATTTGGAGTTGACCCTGCGTCTGAGGTGGATAACTTTTCGATTGTTGTTATAGAATTAAACGCAGACCACAGAAGAATTGTACATTGCTGGACAACAAACAGGTCAGAGCACAAAGATAAAGTTAAAAGAGGTTATTCAGCAGAAACCGACTACTATGCATACTGCGCTAGAAAAATTAGAGATTTAATGAAACTATTTCCTTGCGTTCATATCGCGATGGACGCTCAAGGTGGCGGTATTGCCGTCATGGAATCACTGCACGATCATGATAAGCTACAACAGGGGGAAGTATCTATCTGGCCAGTTATTGATGATGATAAACCAAAAGACACGGATGACGAAAAAGGTCTTCATATTTTAGAAATGTGTCAGTTCGCTAAATACGACTGGTTGGCAGAAGCAAACCACAGTTTAAGAAAAGACTTTGAAGACAAGTCTCTCCTATTCCCATTTTTTGACACGGTTAGCCTAGGCATTTCCGCAGCCCAAGACGGAATGACGGGTCGATCATATGACACCCTAGAGCAATGCGTGATGGACATCGAAGAACTAAAAGATGAACTAGCCATGATCCAGATGACGCAAACCTCTAGCGGAAGAGATAGATGGGACACCCCCGAAGTCGTTGTTGGAGCTGGTAAAAAAAGCAAGATGAGGAAAGACCGTTATTCTGCATTGATAATGGCAAACATGGCAGCAAGAGGTATAATGCGTGCCCCAACACCTCAAGAATATAAATTCTATGGAGGGTTTGCAACTATGGATGGCACTGAAAGAAAGAGCGAAGAAAACATGTTTAATGGGCCAAACTGGTTTACTGAGAACATGAAGGACATATACTAAAAGATTGTGTATAATATTGTAACCATTCCGATTAACATTCCAATTGATTGAAGAGAGAGAGCATAATGGCAGAATTTTCCACATGGGCCAATGACGATGAGCAGAAGAAGGCGTATGCAGACTACGGAAGGGACGCTATGGAATCCGTTGGAGGCGTATACAAATCCAACGCTAACCACAGAAACTATATAGATATTGAAACCAATAGATCTGTAAGACCAAGCTTTACGTCACATGATTACTTTGCATTCAGGCCAGAAGAGGAGGTTTCTCGAAAGCACAAAATAGCTATCAAAATGTGCATGGATGCCTACGACAAAGTTGGAATAATCAGGAACGTCATTGACCTCATGGGAGATTTTGGAAGTCAAGGAATCAGCTTAGTTCATGAGAACAAGAGCGCAGAACGTTTCTTTAATCAGTGGTTTAAAAAAGTAAACGGAAAAGAAAGATCGGAAAGGTTTCTTAACAATCTATATAGAACTGGCAATGTAGTAATCTATAGAAGTAACGCGGATGTTACACCAGAGCTAGCAACCTTTATGAAATCACTAGCCAATGATATTAAGGTTGATATCCCCAAGGTAACTAAAAATCAAATTCCATGGAGATATAATTTCTTTAATCCTCTAACCATCAATATCCAAGATGGCGATATGTCCATGTTCTTAGGCACTAAAAGCTTTTCTATTAGAAACAAGCTTTCCACTAAGTTTGGTGACACGGGAATACCAACAGATGTACTATCCACACTCCCTAGCAATGTGAGGCGAGCTGTTGAACGAGGCGACAAAGAGATCACCCTAGATCCAACCCGTCTATGTACCTATTATTACAAGAAGGATGACTGGAGCCAATGGGCGAACCCAATGATCTATGCCATCTTAGATGATATTATCATGCTAGAAAAAATGAGACTGGCAGACTTGTCCGCACTAGACGGAGCCATCTCAAACATCCGCTTATGGACTCTTGGTAATCTAGACCATAAGATTTTACCAAACAAAGCCGCCATTAATAAATTAAGAGACATTTTAGCCTCTAATGTTGGCGGAGGAACAATGGAGTTGGTATGGGGCCCAGAACTATCTTATACGGAATCCAACAGTCAGGTATATAAGTTCCTTGGTTCTGAAAAATACCAATCTGTTTTAAATAGTATTTATGCAGGCCTTGGTGTTCCACCTACTCTTACAGGTATGGCTGGGAACGGTGGCGGTTTCACAAACAATTTTATATCACTCAAAACTCTAGTAGAAAGACTGCAATATGGCAGGGACTTGCTTACCAAATTTTGGCAGGCTGAACTGGAAATTGTCAGAAAGGCTATGGGGTTCAGAAAAGGCGCTCATATCCACTTCGATCAAATGAGTCTAGCAGATGAGGCTAGCGAGAAGAACCTGTTATTACAGTTGGCAGACAGGGATATCATATCTCACGAAACCGTACTTGAAAGATTTAAGGAAATTGCACCAGTTGAGAAGATTAGACTCAAAAGAGAGGCTAAAGAAAGGGATAGGGACAATATGCCACACAAGGCTGGCCCATACCACAACCCTCAACACAACCAAGATCTTGAAAAGATTGCACTTCAACAGAACAAAGTAAAACCTCAAGACGTTGGAGTTGAAACATCGGTTCCAGACGATATGCTTTTGCCACCCCAGAATAAACCAGATACTCCGGGGCCAAGCGATGAAAAAAAGAAAAATGATGATGAAAACAAAAATCCAGACGGAGGAAGACCTCCAATGAGCAAGGATTCAAAACCACGCAAGGAAAGAAGAGAAAAGCCACGCTCCAAGCCGGGGCTAGCTGAGTTAATTGTGTGGACTAATAATACATTTGATGAAATCTCATCCATATTGACTACTGCATATCTAAACATGAATGGCAAGTCAAATCTTAGACAGATAACAAAGGCAGAAGTTCGCAATCTTGAACAAATGAAGCTTGATGTGTTGTGTAATACAGAGTTGATGTCCAAGGTTAATCAAGAGTCTGTACAAAAAACTTTAGCATCAAACCCCAAAGCCCCAGTTTCTCTAAAGACTGAGCTGGCAAGGCGCGGTATCACACTAGATGAAATGAGCATCAAGGACTTCAGAGCTAACGCTGTAAGCTTATTTCTTGAGCTTATGTGCTAAAAATTCTCCATTTAAAAGTTTTTTAAAAAAATGTGTATATTATTTTAAGAGGTAAGACACATGAAAATATATAAACATGAAGTTAATGACGGCATTTCTGAGCTAGTTAAATCACAGGCATCAATTGCCTACATTTCACAAGCTAATGTTCGCACAGTATCTGAGGAAGATCAAAGCGAAGCTGTCAAGAAGATTATCGCAGGTAAAAGTAATCCAGACCAGATCGACCTATATTATTTAGAGTCTGTTTTAGTCTCCACTGGTTGGAATAAAAACGACGACGTTTTCACAGCAGAAGCGACATGGGATGCAAGAAGCACTCCCGAAGACAAACAGTTCAACTTTATGCACAATGAAAACGACATTATTGGTCACATTACAGATGCCTACGTTTTAGATAAAGAAGGAAAAAAAGTTTCAGCAGATCAAGATGAATCGCCAATGGATTTTGATATAATCACAGAGGCGGTTCTTTATAATAGTTGGACTGACCCCGAAAATCGGGAACGCATGTCTAACATTATTGCTGAAATTGAGGAAGGAAAATGGTTTGTCTCTATGGAATGCCTATTCTCGGACTTTGCCTATGCCCTAGTAGATCCCAAGGGCATTGGTCATGTACTACCTAGAAATGAAGATTCCGCTTTCTTGACAAAACATTTACGTGCCTATGGTGGCGAAGGGAAATACGAAGGATATACAATAGGAAGGGCTTTGAAAAATATATCCTTTTCAGGTAAGGGATTAGTTTCTAATCCCGCCAATCCTAGAAGTATTATTCTAGAAAAAAGTAAGTCCTTTGTAATTAATCAAGACATTAGTGATAAACTTTCAATAGGAGATTTTAAAATGTCAGATAACAATCATTTGGAAAAGCAGGTTCTAAGTCTTCAAGAAGACTTGGCCGCTGCCCAAGCAGAGAACGATGCTATCAAAGCAAAGATCGAAGAAGCAAAAGATAAAGAGTTTGCGTCTACGGTTGAAGCTTTTGAGGCTGATGTTCAGTCTAAAGACGAAGCTATTGCTAAGCTTGAAGAGACTGTAAAGTCAACCCAAGCTAAAATCGCTGAATTAGAAGACGCTCTTGCAACATCGCAAGAACAATTAGAAACAGCTCAGTCAGAAATTGCTGAGATGGTTCAGAAAGAAAAGACTGCTGCTCGTAAATCCGCTTTAACTGAAGCCGGACTTTCCGAAGAAGAAGTCGAAGAATCATTGGCTACTTTTGAGTCTTTAGAAGATGACGCTTTCGCGGCTGTCGTTTCTTTGGTTGCCAAAAAGGCACCACCAGAAGAAGATGAAGAAGAAGACAAAAAAAATCCTTTTGCAAAGAAGGATAAAAAAGAAGACGTAAAGGCTGAAGAAGCTGAAGCTGAAGAAGTTGCTGAAGAAGCTACGGAAGAAGCCGAAGCAGAAGAACTGGAAGAAGCTTTTGAAGAAGTAGAAACCAGCGAAGCTGCATTGGTAGAAGCAGAAGAAGAAGTTGATTCAACCAAAGCTGCTGTTGCCGACTGGCTTGCTAGCAACGTTTTGAGTAAATAACAATTTATTCCTTTATAATCTATAGGAGATTTAAAAATGGCTCTTAAAGCAGATAGATACGAACTCCAAACGGATATCAGCTTCTTCTACAACGAAGGCGTTGCTACCCGTGGTTGTGTCGTTATTCACGATTCCACAACTGCCTCTGGTGCAGCTATGGATCAAGGAGTTAACCTCGTCAAGAAAGCTGCGGCTACTAGTTCTTCAATACCTGTTGGTATTCTTATGAACGACGTTGTTAACAAAGACCTTACTCGTACTCATCTTAATCAACATAAAGATGAAGTCCAGAAAGGTGGTAAAGTCACCATCCTCCGCAAAGGATGGGTTGTAACTAACGCTATTACTGGCACACCTAACGTTGGCGACATTGCTTACGCCGACCATACTAATGCTGGTAATATCACAGCTACTTCACCGGCTTCTTCGGGCGTACTCGCTATCGGTCGTTTCTTGTCTGACAAGGACGAAGATGGTTATGCTAAAGTAGAAGTTAACCTACCTAACTAGCATCGCTAACCTTATTTAACTCATAGGAGATTTTATAATGTCTTTTACAAATAGACCTAGCGACGACCTCATTGCCTTGCTTAAAAAGTCCGGTGATGCAGACCTCAACGTCGCTCAAGCTGCACAGCGTGAATTCGCTAAAGCATTGGAACTTCCACTCCGTAAGGGTGTTTTGGTTGGCAATATTCTCGGTGATATCTTTGAAGTTATCAATGTAGAACCGGGCGCTAGCACAGAATTCCCATTAGATCTGATTTCTCCGGGAGCAGAAGGCGAACATGTCGCTTATACTAACCCCGGTCACGGTCGTGTTCCTGAACGAGCAGTCGAAGGCGACTACGTAATGATCCCAACCTATAGCATCACAAGCTCAATCGACTACTTGTTGAGATATGCTCGTGACGCTCGCTGGGACATCGTAGCACGCGCTATGCAAGTTCTGGAAGCAGGCTTCACTAAGAAGATGAACGACGACGGATGGCACACCATCTTAGCTGCTGGTGTTGACAGAAACGTTCTCGTTTATGACGCCGACGCAACTGCTGGTCAGTTCACAAAACGTCTTGTATCTTTGATGCAGACTGTTATGCGTCGAAACTCTGGTGGTAACAGCGCTTCTGCTGGACGCGGTCGCCTAACTGACCTCTACGTCAGCCCAGAAGCTCTTGAAGATGTACGCAACTGGGGATTGGATCAGATTGACGAAGTTACACGTAGAGAAATCTACACAGCTTCCGAAGGTGGTGCTCCAATCACTAGAATCTTTGGCGTGAATCTTCACGATCTAGACGAACTTGGAGAAGGTCAAGAATACCAAACCTTCTTCACTAGCCAACTCTCAGGTGCTGTTCAAGCTTCTGATACTGAATTGGTGGTTGGTATAGATCAGGGCTCTAACGACAGTTTTGTAATGCCTGTTAAAGAACAGCTTACTGTTTTTGAAGATCCAACTCTTCATAGACAGCAAAGAGCTGGCTTCTACGGCTTTGCTGAAATTGGCTTTGGTGTACTGGATAATAGACGAGTTATTCTTGGCTCATTCTAATCTGGTTTAACCACCACGCTTAGTGAAAGGCCACCCTCATATTTCTGGGGGTGGCTCTTTTTTTATGTGTATAAACTACTAGAAGATGTTCTTTTTTCAAGGATTTAGGAGAATAAAATGGCTGCTTTATCAGACTATTTAGAGTCCGGCCTATTGAATTTTGTGTTTAGAGGCCAGTCTTTTTCTGCGCCAAGCAACATTTCTATAGCCCTGACAAGCGGTGCTCCTCAAGACTCACATACGGGTAGTACAATTCCAGAGCTTGCTAGTGGAGTTGATCCCGGCAATTCTACGGGATATTCTAGAGTCAATATTGGTGCTCCGTCAGAGACCACATGGTCTTACTCCACTGATGATTATAACGCGGGTAGCGGCACAGTCAGAAACAGTGGTCAAATCGTATTCAACACCGCCCTAGTAGATTGGGGATGGGTTTCAGGGGTAGCTATCGTAGATAGTTCTCTATATGGATCTGGCAACGTGCTCATGCATGCAACGCTAGACAATCCCAGAATTATCTATGCAGGTGATAATGTGAAATTCGATTATCAGAAATTAGAAATAAGCTTTAAGTAAAAAGTGGTACAATATGACTATTCAAGATAAAGCTGCTCTATCAACTAATATTAATAGAGATTTAGCAGATAATGGTACTCAGGACATATCGCCAAGAGATGTTAGACAAAACCTACTTGATATTATAGATTCTGTCCACAATCTTACTGATGGACAAGACCTGACTGCTAAGAACTTTTCCACGCCAGCAGTTAGAACTACAAGGGCCGGGCAAGAGTCTTTGTCAAAGCTTCATCTTGATGGCTACATAAGTATAGACAATACAGCTTATGGTTACTCCTCTTTAAGTAATAATTATCTTGGCTCTGGCAACACAGCTGTAGGATCTTTTTCTAATAGTTGTAACTTGTACGGAAGCAACAATAGTTCTCTTGGATATGCCTCTCTAGGTATAAATATATATGGTGACAAAAATGTTGCACTTGGAGCTTATTCACTGCATGGTACAAGACAGGGCGACTACAATATTGCCATTGGTCACGGAGCGGGATACTATATTGGCAGTGGAGATCATTACAAATTATATATAGGAGCCCACAACGTTAGCGGTGATGCTGGCTGTGATCTAACCCTATATGGCTCTGGTACGCCACTTATGTACGGTGAGCTAGATACCCTTCGCTTGGGTATTGGCGTAAACTCTCTTCATGATTACGGCTCTTTACAAGTTTCTGGTGGCGTTTCGCCAAACTTAACTGAGGCATATCACCTTGGACACAATTCTTATAGGTGGAAGTCTATTAATCAGAAGATTAATTTTTCTGGAGATGCTATAGGTATTGGAACGGAGTCTCCTTCAGGAACCATTGGCTTAGTTACTGTTGAAGGAAACGTTTTACCAAAAAGTGCAAACGCCTATTCTATTGGTAGTGAAGACCTTAAGTGGGATGGCTTCTTTAACGATATTGTTGTTAGCGGCACAGCCAAGATAAACTCTTATACTTACAATGAAATACAGTCATGCACTTATGAGTGCAGAACTATTTATTTAGCAGCCAGCGGTCAGTGCGAAGGATTCCCCGGAGTCTGCGGCTACATGCAGGATGAAGAAGTAGAAGGTGGAGGCTTTGTACTGAGAGCCAGTGGACTTAATTACCGCAGAGATTATGAGTTCACATACAAGGCCCCCAATAGCTCCTTAGACTGTCTAGAGTCAGACACCGCTTATTCTAGATCTAGCTGGAATAGTAATATCAGTATACATATTGCTTCTGGCAGACACTTAATGACTGATAGGGTGATAGGGCATAACGAATCATTATCTTTGGTTATGACTAGTGGATGTGCTGGTCTTTACCTAGAAAATTTACAGACAGCTACTGATGCCAATAGATTAACATTTGGAATGTCCTTAGTTAAGTCTGCTCTTTCTTCTAAATTAACAGAAGTCAACTTTCTCGATTCGGGAAATGCTAACTTCCTTTCTTCAATGCATAGTGTTGGGTCTGGAGCACAAGTTGGACACAAGATGCTGTCTAGAGGAAATGATACCAACAGTCATGGCTTCTCATCTATTTACACAGACGCTAACGATGTGGTAACTACTACTCAGGGTGCATCTTTACCTCCAGATGGGACAACAACGAATTATTCTGTTGGAGGCGCAAACACAGTACAACTAGGCTATCAGAAAAATGACAGATATTCTTTAACATCTCATGTTGGCTCTACTTCTCGTTATGCCATAACCGTAATGAAAGATCCAACATTTACTATTTCTTCCGGTAAGAATACTACGAACTATAATAAATGGCAAATAAACCCTGACGCTGGCCTATTTGGTGTTTCTAATTACTCTTCTGAAAAACTTCCAAAGACTATAGTAAATATCCAGTCAACTGGTGACTTTTCTATCAGGGGTACAGCTCCAGATGGTCATGTACCCAAGCTTGAATTACTGTCAGGGCCTAATGATGTAAACAATTGGGTAACTAGCGGCACTGTCACTGACGCCGTAAGAGACGGTGCTTCGTTTGGTGGCTTGGTAATGGAATATCTTCCAAGTGGTGGATATAGAGACTTATGGTCTAGCGGTAATCCAACAGATCCAAGTTCAGCTAGACTATACAAAAGAAGACATGCGATTATTGGACTTGTGACAGGCGATACCATAGGTGGATCTCAAGACCAAAGTTATATCGACCTTACTACAGATGGTTATAATGGATATGACCTTGACACTATAACAGATGAATCTGCTACTAGATTCCCACACGCTGATTATGTTTACAGGTCATACATTGCCTTTAGTGAGTCTGGAGTTGGCGTTAATAATGATGAACCTCACGCCCCACTTACTGTAGACGGTGATGTCAATAAAGACACCTCTGCTAGAGCTGGTGTAATAGCTATGAGAGTTCAAGAGTCGGGAACAGCTCCTAGACTTTCTAGGCATTATGGTAAGTATGACTTTGGTGATATTGTAGCAAGTGGTTTTTCCATAGCAGAACAGCATACTTATGGTCAGGCCAGTACTCTCTGGTATTGTGATGCTTCAGGTAATAATTTTGAACTTATCAGCAATCCACTTAATCCTAAAAATACAACTGCATTTATTTCAAATGCTAGTGGAAATACATTCTTAGGGTACAGCTCACCTCAAGACAGAGCTAGTTGGACGACAAACGGCTACCAAAGACATAACAGTGCATACGGATTTGAGGCTCTTACTTGGGGTCAGTTCAGCCAGTTTAGCACAGCAATTGGATCAAAGGCGCTCCATAACTTAGCTTCAGGTGTTGCAACTGGCTCTGGAGCAATTGGCCTTGGTTATAATGCTGGGTCAAACATGAGTTCAGCGGTTAACTCAGTAGCAATTGGAACAGATGCTAAAGCTCATGATTTCAGCAGCTCCATAACCATTGGGCCTAATATTACTAGTGGTATATTCCGTGCATCTCATGATTATTCATTACTCGTTGGTGGTGGCGATGATAACATCTTATTATACGGAAAGATGGGGCCTAGCACTAGTGATAAAGAACTCACAGTTGTTCAAGCTCAGCTTAAAGTCACATCTAGCACAGAATCTGATAGCTTAATAATTAAGCATGACCAAAATGCGTTTGGGACAGACAAAGTAGCAAGTGTTATAAACAAGCGAGATGTCAGCGCAGATCACCCAGATGGTGGGTTGGTATTTACATTTACTGGCGCTAATGGCAATGAGAACACATTAATGTCCATGAGGCACACAGATGTTCCAATGTCGGAGAGTAATACGTTCGTCACTCACTCTCCAGCCAGACCTGTAGTTGGTATTAGTGGAGACCTAAACGTTCTCGGGGCAATTAACTTTGCAGACGGAACCTCTATCACGACAGTTAGTGGTGACATTGTAATGCCGGGAACAGGTATTTCTTCATCTTTGGTAGACGGGATGACGACATTCCACGCTAATATTGAAGAGCTCCCCCTAGCAGAGACTCAACACCAAATCTCCGACGCGGAGTCATATCTATACATCAGCACTTCTGGTGCTCTTGGTAAGATTAATGTTAGCTCTTTAGCTGGCTATATTGAAGTTAGCGGTGCAGCTAGAATACTTGGAAATCAAAACCATGTATTTAGCAATACAACTATTCTTAATCCTAATATCAATCAATATCTACACACTCTTGGCTATAAGGCTGGCCATAACTTAATAGAGTCTGATTATGGTGTTATGCTTGGGCCAGAAGCTGGAGCTTACAGCACAACTGCTGTTAGTGGTGTAGATTCTTCTGTGTTTATTGGTAATAGAGCTGGCTATGACGCAAACGCCGCTGACAACTCTGTGTTCATTGGGCCAAATGCTGGTAATGATGCAGAAGACTCAAGAATGTCAGTCTTTGTTGGTAATTCCGCTGGTAGAGATGCTAAGTCAGACTACTCAATAGGTATTGGTAACAACGCGCTTGAAGCTGCCAGTGGATCTTATAACTTAGAAATTATCGCAAAGCAAGAACACAAGCTCGTAGTTGGAACCAAAAGCAACAGGTTAAATATTGGCGGCACAATAGCTGGCTCAACCTTGACACAAAGAGTTTCTGTTGGAGAGGCTACAATAGTTCCAAGTGCAGTGCTGCATGTTAATTATAACTCAACCACTCACGCGACCACTCCTAACATGCAAGAGTGGCATGTCGATGGGGAGGTGAAGGCGTCTGTCAATACCTTTGGAGCCTTCGACAACGTTCTAGAAGGTGTGCTCGATGAAGACCTATGGGCTCCAACAGCCCCAACCTCGCCAACGAGTGGGGAAATGATATTGTATGGGCAGAACTGGACTTCTGGAGTTCATATTTTTGTCACAAATAGGGATTCTAGCCTTAGCGGTTACAACGGTGCTTATATCATGGCAGTCAAAATAGGACATGAATACAGGCCTATGTGGATGGGATGTCAGTCAGGAGTAGCTTAATGGGAAGACCTTGCGATTGTAAATGCGGTTCGGCATCTGGCGGCGGTGGAGGCGGCGGTGGAGGTGGCGACGGCGGTGGAGGTGGTGGTGGCGGCGGTGGTGTCGTTGGCCATTTTCCAGAAGCTACGTCTGGCACTGGCCCATATAAGCTATACAGCGGCACAACACACTCGGACTATTTGCTTAGTGGAGTTATTTACGGTTTGGCCGAACAATTCGGTGTAAAAGACGAGTTTATATATGCGTTTACAAGCAAACCGTATGTCAAAGCTTTTACCGCTAATTTAATATATGCCTCTGACGGAGTAGAGACAATTGTAGCGAAGCGAGACGGCACTGGTGCTAATAGACACTGGGACATCTGGCACACTAGCGGACTTCTCCCATCCGATTATTACGGAACCTTTCTTGGTATAGGTAGCAATCACGTTCAGTACCAAGGTGGCCGCATAGCGCCGTGGGATGGGGTCAACGACAACAACCCATCGGCTGACGCAATGGCTTATATTGATGATGGGTGGTATAATGAGAAAAATCTGATTAATTATAAAGCGGCGGTTGACGGAAGAAGCTTTTTCACTTCTGGCGATGGAGTCAACCCAACCATGAACGTGTCTTGTGGCAGCAATTCTGTGGGACAGCTTGGACGTGCAGGGGCTGCATCTGGAGATCAAGGGGTATCCGTCTATGACTGGCACCCAAGACCTTTAGACCACCCCGCTATAGGTAATAAATCATACCCCTATCAACTTGACATAAAACTAGGATGGATGTGTGGCGCTGTTGAAAGCCCAGCAGAATACCCATCTGTAGCCGACCCGGACAAGTACATTTGTGTGTTTGGCAACCCACATTCTGTTGGAAAAATACACGCTAATTATGATCCCGAATTATCATCTCCTCCTTATGGGATAACCCCACCGGAAGTAGCAGAGTTCCCAACATGTGGTAATGATTCATGGCTATCAACTGGGTTTTATGGTTCACAGTGGATACACCCCAAGAAAATAGCTACGGAGTATGGAACGGGCTTTATCATTTCCCCATTGCACGAGCTGCCGGCTGAAGCATTTCCACAAATTCAAGCCGGATATTTTAAAACAGGCTCACAGGGCTGGGGATATCCTAGTGGTATTGACTGCGAAGATCCATTTAATGATGGGCTGCCACCGGCAGAGGTCTTTGCGCGAAATACGAGGTGGTCAGTAGGAGTTACAGAGCCCGGCAAAGTCAAGTGGTCAGGGTGGCTCTCCGGGAGTGTTTCCATATTAGGCAGCTCCAGTGGATGGTTGTACATGCCTTATCGACAACTCGAATTAGTCGATACAGCACCCGGCAACGCAGTACCGTGGACTCATGACGAATACCAATTTGGGTTTCATAAGATACTTACCAGTTTAAACCTCGCCGCAGACGGTAATGGGTACGCTTGGATTGGGAACTCTAGTATTGGATCAGAACTACAATACTACCCCAGTGGTTGGTATGTAGGCTGTGAGGGAAACCCAGACGGATCAGGAAGCTTTGCCGTAGCGGTAGGAAATAGAGCAGACGTAAGCGAACCGCCGGTGGCATCAGGAGCTGCTGGATTTACTCCAGCCTCAGTAGAGTATTCTGGAGTCGCTGGCAGCAACTACTTTATTCTTTCATCAGCCTTTCTTCCGTCTGGACTAGAATATGTTGCAGTGTGTCCTCACGGCGATAGCTGGACGGGAGAGGATAAGCCTGCCCTGTTTTATTCAGTATACTATTCAGGCGACCCAATGGTGGACTTCTCTGGCTGGTATTACAGATCATAATAGAAAGATTTTATCATGGTATTCAAATTAGCAGATAGGGTTAAAGAGACCACTACCACCGCTGGCATATCCAACGTTGTGCTTGGCGGGGCATATTCTGGGTATAGAACATTTGCCAATGCGATTGGAGATGGTAATCAGACATATTACGTAATCATAGATGGTAGTAATTGGGAGGTTGGTATAGGCACATACCACAGCACTGGCAATCTACTAAGCAGAGACACTGTTATAGAGAGCACTGACGCAGGTTCTAAAATATCTCTAGCTGGCGGCACTGCAGATGTATTTGTATCATATCCTGCAGAAAAAGTAGTATGTATGAACCCAGACGGCATGGTCTCTGGCGTAGGCTTTACTGGGTATGCCTTCCCAGATGGAACTACTCAAACATCTGCCGGTATAGAAATATCTGGAGGAGCTGGCTTAACAGATGCTATTACATTCTGGTCAGATTCAAACTCACTCTCAAGAGATGCTGGGTTACAATTTACCTCCAATACCCTTATCAATAACCATCCTACAAAAATGCATGTCCTTAGTGGCATACCTCTTACCTTTGTAAGAAATAGTTCTGGCAACATATTTCAAGCTTACGTAGACAACGCAAACGACAGAACCATAACGCTTCATCTGTCAGACGAATCCAGTCCTACGTGGAAAATGGGGCTACGAGATGCCCCAGATTCAGATGCTTCCCCTCAGTATGGTTATGTTTATGGTAATAATGGTTCTGTGGGTCAATATGCAACATCTGATACCTCCCAAATACTCAACTATTCTAATGGCCTGTGGGTTACCCACAAATCAGCAAATCTTCTTAATGTTAGTAAGACGGGTGGAACCAGCCTAACCAACTCTCAAGCCACCGCTACGGCATTTACCGTTAAGGGGGCGCCGGTTCAAAACGCTAATCTTCAAGAGTGGGTTAACGCATCAGACGTTGTTGTAGCCTATGTAAATTCAACAGGAAGTGTTAGCGGTAATTCATTTAGGGTTGCTGACATCACATATGCAGATGGAACAGCAAACTACACAGCTTCCTTCCCGTTTGCCTCTGGGCAAAATTTGTCAGATGACTTAGTTCTTGTCTCTGGACTAGTCGAGACTGGCGGAGAGGTTTACAATGTTGCCTCCGGGTTAATTGTAAATGCAAACATTGATACCGTATCAGGTTCAGCTACGGCTCTCGTTATAGCATCAGGTACAAGCATATTACAAACTGTAAGCTCAAATACTACCAACATCACTAATAATGACTATGACATACTGGCTACTTCCGGCTCTTTAAGAGCAGACTTAACAGCGGCATCAGGATTTTTGTTTGACGAGTTAATATCGTCTGGAACTGCAATCAGAACTATCGCCAATGCAAATGACAGTAAAATAACTCAAAATATAAACGATATAGTCACTGTCTCTGGAATAGCAGCAAACCCAGTAGAATATTATGACGTTGCATCTGGAATTGTTGCTCATAATAATTTAATTGGGGCATCTGGTGGGCTACAAACAAGCATTTCCACAAATTCCTCAAACATTTCTACAAATACTACCAACATTTCCACTAACGCCGCTAATATTGTCACAGCGTCTGGCTCCGCAAAGGCACTAGTAGTGGCATCGGGCACAAGCATCCGATCAGACGTGGCAACAAATACGTCTAGCATTAATACTAATACGAATAATATATCCACCAATGCTGCAGATTTAGTTACAGCTTCAGGAGCTTTACGGGCTACAGCTACAGCTAATGGTATAAAATCCTCAGCAAATGAGGCCGACATTGCTACCGCGTCTGGAACACTAAGAGCTGACCTGACTACTGAGACCAACAATACTATAGGTGCATCTGGAGCTCTACGTGCAGACCTCAATACTGTGTCAGGTGTTGCAGCATCTAATTCCGAGTATTTTGGTGTGCCCTCTGGTACTTCTTTACGCAACGAATTATTGGGAGCAAGTGGTGGATTGCAGGCGACGAAGGCCAACTTGGCTAGCCCTAGCTTTACAGGGACTCCGGCAGCTCCAACCGCAGCTTCTGGAACCAATACAACTCAAATTGCCACTACTTCCTTTGTAAGAACTGAGGTATCTAATTTAGTTGATTCTTCCCCCGCCGCTCTTGATACATTAAACGAGTTGGCAGAAGCACTTAATGATGATCCCAACTTTGCTACTACTGTAACCAATTCTATAGCCACTAAGGCTTCGAGTGCAGATTTAACTACAGCGTCAGGTTCTCTTGATGCAAGAATCTCTACAAACTCCGCAGATATTGTTACGGCTTCAGGATCTTTAAATGCTGAAATAATATCCACTAACGCAAACGTTTCTACCAATGCTGGTGATATAGTTACATCCAGCGGTGCATTAAGACATGACTTAGGATTGTCTGTTAGCAGTGGTGTCGATACCTCTGGTATAGCCTTTGGTGCTTACGCTTGGGGAAATCACGGAACTGCAGGCTATCTTACTACTTCAACATTTATTAACGGATCAGGTACTGCTGAGAGAGCAGCTACTATCGCTTCGGGCACTGCTATTAGAAGTGAAATAAAAACTTATACCGCTAATTCCGGCTTAGTTCTTAACGGCACAGAATTCAATGTAGCTATAAGTGGAGATAATATACTAGCTACAAACTCTCCAGTCGATAATTACATACCATCATATGACTCAGCTACTGGCAAGTTTACTTGGGTAGAAAATACTGGCGGCGGTGGTGGCAGTATGTCTGATTTTATTATTACAGATGGGAGTACTCCTCAAACTATTGACGACGGCGAAACAATAACTTTCGCAGATGGAACTGGCGCAGAGTTCGTAACTAGCGCTACCAACACAGTGACCGTAAATAGTGTTGATAGTGAAATCGTACATGATAATCTTAGTGGCTTTGTGGCTAATGAACATGTTGACCATACTTCTGTAACATTGACTGCTGGTGATGGGCTTTCAGGCGGTGGAGATATTTCTACCAACAGAACATTTACAGTCGTTGGTGATAGTGGAATTTTAGTCACTGATGAGGTTCACGCCAACCTAAAAGATTATACTGTTCAAACTACCGCTGCTGAGAGTGTTACCACTACCGCTTCTAGGACATACGCCGTTCAGGTCAACTCTAGCGGCCAGCAAGTTGTTAATGTTCCTTGGTCTGATACTGACACAAACACTCAGCTTTCAACCGAACAGGTTCAAGACGTAGTTGGCGGAATGGTCGCTGGTAATACAGAGACTGGTATCACTGTTACCTATGAAGACGGTGATGGAACTTTAGATTTTGTTATCGGCACTCTAAACCAAGATACAACTGGCAATGCCGCGACAGCAACCGCATTGGAAACTGCTAGAACTATTAATGGCACTTCTTTTGACGGTACTGCAAATATAACGATAACAGCCGCTGGCTCTACACTGTCAGACACAGTTACTGTCGAGAAGGGTGGTACTGGTGCTACAACCTTAACTGATGGCGGTATTCTTTTAGGTAACGGAACTGGCGCCGTTACAGCTATGGCAGTTTTAGGTGATGGTGTTATTGTGGTTGGCGACGGCTCCACAGATCCTACGACAATCACCGCATTCACTGCCTCAGACGGACTTCTTAAACATGAAGTTGGTGGGCTGGAACTCGATATATCCGCTATTGCTATTGGTGATGTAATAGCAGGGACGGGCACTGGATCGGTTGGTATTGTCACTTCCACCGGACATAGTGACGGTGACGTTCTTACCATACAAGCAGATGGAACTGTTGATTGGGAAGCTGCTTCTGGAGGAGCATCAGACATAAATGGTCTTTCAGATTGTTTAGTAGAGAATAACTCTATATATCTTGGCAATGACCCAAGTAGCACTACATTTAGTGCTTTGTATAATATTGGACTCGGAACTACCGCCTTAGAGGATATCACAACAGGCGATGGGAATGTAGCTATTGGTTATAACGCCTCGAAGGACTTAACTACAGGAACTTACACGGTTGCTATTGGATATGAACCAAATGTTGGGGCAACAACCTATCAGAGCAAAATGGTTGTTATTGGTTATCAAGCTGGCGAATCAAGCTCTTCGTTTACTAATAGGTCAAATAGTGTACTAATTGGAAACCTAGCGGGTAAACTTTCTCACGTTCAAGATTGTGTTATTATTGGCCCATCCGCTGGTCAGTATATTGGAGACGCATCAAACACAGAAGTAAATGTAGTTGCAATTGGCGGATCGGCAATGTCTGGTAATTCTAGTGACGTTGCAGACAGTTATGGTTCTATTGGAATAGGATATAGAGCGGGTAAAGACAAAGGGCGTGGAACAGCAGCCCATTATTGTATATATTTAGGTTTTGAAGCTGGATACGCTGACGCTGACCATGCAAGCAATATGCTTTATATTGCAAATGATGAGCCTTCAACTAGCGGAGCAGGTGGTACTATCATCAAGGCTGATATGGAAAATAAGCATCTGGCTATTGGTCAGGCTGATTTGCTCACAAATTCTGCTGGTGATGGAACCTTGCAGATTTATCCATACGAAGCTGCGGACGAAGCTATCTTTGCAAAGATGCCAACAAGTCACTCAGCTAATTTAATACAAATTCAAAACAGTAGTGGCTCTGATATATTTGTTGTAGACAGTAGTGGAGCAATTACTACTGGAAGTATTTCTGGCGGTGGTGAAGCTAACGAATACTCCTTTAAAACTATATCAGTATCAGGGCAAGATGACGTTGTAGCGGACACTACAACCGATACTTTAACATTGGCCGCTGGTTCTAATGTTACCATTACCACAACCGCTGCTAGTGACACCGTAACGATAGCGGCTACCGATACGAATACTATGGGAAGTGGTTTTACGGTATCGGCAACGACTGACACTACCGCCACGACTATAACCCAAGGCGATGATCTGTTCTTCGCAGCGGGTACTGGTATTACTTGTGAAACAACAGCAGACGGTACAGTTACTATTTCATCCACCGTGACTGATACCAACACACAGCTTACTCAAGAGCAGGTTGAAGATTATGTCGGCGGCATGGTGGCTGGAAACACTGAAACAGGTATTGCGGTAACTTATGAGGACGGCGATGGAACATTAGACTTCGTTGTTTCCGACACTACAGTTGCTGGAGACAGTGGTTCTACTGGCATAACTCCCGGCGACACTTTGACAATCGCTGGTGGGTCTAATGTTACTACATCCATGTCTGGTGATACTTTAACAATCACAGCTACTGATACTAATACTATGGGTTCTGGATTTACTGTATCGGCAACTACCGACAGTAATGCTACCACCATAACTCAAGGTGACGATTTGATGTTTGCAGCAGGTACTGGAATTACTTGCGAGACTACGGCAGATGGCACAGTCACTATTTCATGTACTGTGACTGATACTAACACAACATACACTAAGGCATCTTTTGATGTAGATCATTTGTTTACCTTGGTTGGAGCCTCTGCTGATACTGATGAGCATTTAAGCACATTTACCGGAAGCACAATTGCAGACAACCAAACAATCAAGCAGGCTTTACAGGCATTAGAAACAGCCGTTGAGACTAAGGGTACGGGTACTGTTGATGTCACCGGAACACCCACCGCCGGTCATGTTGCCATATGGAGCGATGCTGACACTATAACATTCGATAGCGCAAAGCTTTTCTGGGACACATCTAGTGACGAACTTGGTGTTGGCACAAGCTCGCCCGGAAGTACCCTACACGTTAGTGGTAGTGTTCAGTTTAAAACATATACCGTTGGAGATACCGGAGATGCTGATTGGTCTAGTAATATACATGAGCTTCACGATGCTACTAAAGGCGCAAATCATTACATTCTTTGCGACACGGGTAATACCAATAGAACCGTAGAGCTTCCCGATGCTTCTTCTGCTCTTGCAGGACGAACCTATGTTATTAAAAAGATTGATAGCGGCACTGGAACGGTAACTATCCAGCCAGACGATAATGACGGTACAGATGGGTATCTTGACCGTGATAACGCTACTGTTGATGATGGCACAAACATATTATGGGTGCAATTTGATACTATTTCATGCACTTGCGCAGAGGGATATACAGATGGTCAGTACGAATGGCATATTGTCCATGAAAAGGTCGCACCTCATACTGCAAAAATTAGAATGGAAGGTAATTCTGGCAATATAGCAAACGACACTGACACGGCAATTGCATATGACACCCTTGATTATGCAGTTGGCTGCGGAACTACTCTTACTGGCAGTGATAGAAAAATCACGATTAATAGAAAAGGAAAGTATTCCGTTAAGGTGCAATTAAGAATGAATAACACCTTTGATAACGGCGAGAGGGCAGACATAAAACTATATAAAAATGGCACTCATATAAATACTGGATCTACAATTTATTCACCCGCTACCAATAAATATGTCTATGGGTGGTTGGATAATTCCTTTGAATTAGACGTAGATGACTATCTTACAGTGAAAATAAATCATTGGCAGGGCGAAAATGCACAGATATTCAATAAGTATTATGATAACACAACAACTGCATTTGATCCGATCTTGGTAGTGGAGGAAATTAAATAATGGCACAAATAACAATTAGCTCAGATCACAAATTAAATACTATTGTTCAGTTGGCTGGAGCAGAATCTGGCACAGGTAGTTATGACGGAATTGACACACTATACGTTGAAGGTGTTACACAAGAAGCTTTAGACACTGCCTTAGCGACTTATATGGCAGATTTAGATACTTATCTTTTAGAGCCAAGTAGAGAAATTAGAAAAGTAACAATCTCAAAAGCATCTGCAAATTTCATTGATGAGATATATCCTTCTTTTAGACGAGAGCTTTTTATTGCCTTAGCAGAAGAAGCAAGAAACTCTGGATTAACAAATAGGGCTGCATATATTGGTCAAATGTTAACATGGGTTAAAACGGTTGTTAGTTCTGTTTTAGCTCTTGAAGACAGCTTAGATGCGGCAACTACGATAGAAGAAATAAGCGGCATTAACTTTGATTCAGCCCCATTTTTAGCAACAGACCCGCAAATTACCGTTAGGGGCGCAATGGCTATAGGGGATTAGCGATGATAAAAAAAGGTGTCACCTTTGTTGTACAGGGGCCTTTGACCGAAGAGGGATTGAGAGGAATACACAACTACAAAAAACTAGGAGATGTAATCGTTTCTTGCTGGGACTTCGATCCACCCCATGTGATAAAAAAAATTCCAAAAGGCGTAAAAGTAATAGTTAATAGCTTCAAGGAAGACAATAGCTATAATTTTCAAAATATAAAATACCAAATAGAATCTAGTCTAAAAGGACTTTTGGAGGTAAAAACTGATTTTGTTGTTAAAGTTAGAAGTGATGAATATTTTACAAAGATGAATAAGTTTGTAAGTTCGGTTTATTTTCATCCAGAAAAGCTAACTGTTTGCAATTTCTTATTTAGGAAGAGGGCATTATTTCATCCTTCAGACCACGTTTTTGGGGGTAAAGTGGAGACCCTCATAAAAATGTTTGACAATAGTAAGAAAATGATTTCTTGCTACAAAAAAGACGAAACTGTTGATATAGAAAGACTGGGCTTTAAAAAGGAGTACACTAAAGGTCAACAATTCATCTTCAATCGGCTTACAGCCGAAATGACATTTTGTTTATGCTATTTGAAGGTCAAGGGAATAGATGTAATTTCAGATATAAAGAACATGGATAAAGAAGAAGTTCTTGACTATCATAGAAGAGTAATGCAAAATAACTACAGATTAGTCAGGGCCTCTGAGCTTGGTCATTTTTTGTTTAGGTATAAGACCAACACGGAAAAAGGGGGGCCAACTGCCTTTACAAATGAAGAAGACTTCTTAAATTACCGTATTGGCTCAATAACATCTTTAGAAGATCTTTAAGGCAACTCCATAATGGCTATGCAACTGAACAATAGTATTTTCATACACATACCAAAGACTGGAGGAACTTGGGTCAGAAAAGCTCTAGAAAAATCCATGTATTTGGAAAAGGATGCTAACGAAATCCCCATAGACGGAATAAACCACTGCGCAAATCTTGCTCACTCAACGGCTTCACAAGTCAGACTTCAGCGTGGGTCTTTTCCAGAAAAAAAGTTAATGTTCTCATTTGTCAGAGATCCTGTTGACTTACTAAAAAGCCTGTATATAGAAAAATTTTGGCCGGAGCTAATAAGTTACGATGAAGCGACATCGACTCAAATAAGAAAATCGCCCACTAAGAAAAAATCGTTTAAGGAGTTTGTCTTAAGCCTTGATGAAGGATATGTGACCGCCCTATACAAATATTTTTTGCAAGCCCCTGTGGATATATTTCCATACGTTGATTATATAGGTAGGACAGAAAATATTAAGGAAGATCTCATAGACTTTTTGGAAATAGCAGAAGAACCCTTTGAAAGGTCGGCAATTGAGAACATGCCTGCAGCAAGAATGGGTGCTTCTTCTGACGCTGCGAAAGATGTAATAGGTTACGATAAAGAAGTAGAGCAATACATAAAACAAAGCGAGGAATATGTATACAAAACATTTTACTCTTCAGAACCATATTTAAATATTCAAAAACACTCATATGATAAACTAGCATCGCTCTGGAGTATACAGAACAAAAATTTTGTCGTAGGCCCTTTCCATCGTCAAAACCAGTGGAAAGATTATGAGTTTCTGTTTCGCGGCATGTTTGATTTTCACGGGAATACCGATCACCTACCCTTAGCTTCTGATGCATTAGTTCTAGACTTCGGCTGTGGGCCGGGCAGAAACTTAGACAAGTATGCGTCTAACTTTAAAAGAATAGATGGAGTTGACATATCATACATAAACCTGAATAACGCAGAGGTGTGGCTAAAACACGCAGGGACGCATAAGGAAAATATTTTTTATAAGACAAACGGAAAAGATTTGAGCGAGGTGGAAAGCGGCAAGTACGATGTTGTAATGAGCACTATAACACTACAGCATATAGCCGTGCATCGTATACGATTTGGTTTGTTTAGAGAGTTTTGTAGAGTGCTAAAATCTGGAGGCTGGTTTACTGCCCAAATGGGTTTTGGAAAGGGGAAGCTTGGAGCTGTTCCATATAACAGGGATAATATCAATGCAGGAAGAAGAAATGGCAGAACAGATGTTTATGTAGAAAGCCCAGACCAACTTCATATAGATTTAAGGCTATGTGGTTTTACTGATTTTGAATATTGGATAAGAGAACCGGGGCCCGGAGATGAACACCCTAACTGGATATTTTTTAGGGCAAGGAAGATATGAAAGAAGCAACATTTATAATGCAGGGCCCGCTAGTGTCGGACTCAATAAGGACAATAAGACTCCTTAAAAGTTTTGGTAATGTTATTGTATCGTGTTGGAATACAGACCCACCTAACCTAATACAGGCGGCGGCTAATGAATCTGATAAGATAGCTATAAATCCATTCATCATAGAAAAAGGATATAACTTTCAAAACATTAGATACCATATAACAACATCACTGAATGGCTTAAGAGAATGTGAAACAGAACTAGCGGTTAAGGTTAGGGCTGATGAATATTTCACTGACGCAACTGAGCTTATAAAATCAGTAAAGCAAAACGCGGACAAAATCACTGTTTGTAACTTCTTGTTTAAAAAAGGTGTAATACTTCATCCATCAGATCATATATTTGGTGGTAGTAAGGAATCTTTAATATCTATGTTTGAAGGAGCTTTGAAATCCATCAAATCGTATAAGAAAAACCAAAGAGTTACAATGACAGAATTAGGCATAAAAGAAGGATGTGCTTACAAGTATTTGACCGCTGAATCTACCTTTTGTCTGTCTTGGCTTAAGGCAAATAATATAGATTTCCTTGATAATGCTGTTAATATGTCTGAGGTTGAAGTAGAACACTACTATAGAAAAATGCTTAAAAACTACTATAGTTTGGTTACGGCGTCTCAGCTGGGTAATTTCTTATTTAGATATAAGAGCAGCCCTAATCTACTTACACCAACAGCGTTTACTAGTGAGGATCAATTTTTATATATTAACGAAAAAATAAAGTGTATAGCTTCGTTTGATGATGTACAAATAACCAGTCTCAGGGATCGTGAGTACGAAGATTAGTAAAGACACTAGAAGAAAAGTGTGTATACTACTGTAGATAATAACTTTTTGGGAGAGAGAATATGGCAATTTTTGAGCTAGAAATAGCTGATTCCGATGTAGACAGAGTATTTGGAGCTATATGTGCCAACTATGGTTGGTCTGCACAGGTTCCAAACCCGGACTTTGATCCTGAAGTTGAAGGTTCGTCGGAAACCATTGACAACCCTGAAACACAGGGATCATTTACTCATAGGATTGTGAGAGAGTTTTTAGCTGAGAACGTGGCTGCATACGAGATCAATGAAGCGAAAAAGTCCGCTGCGGCAAACGTAAATACATCAGTCACTTTGTCAGATCCTAATCCATAAAAATGTTTTGTGAAGAACCATTTGCATCATCGCCCCTTTGTTCAGTTATATATGTTCAGGCGGGTTTTGCCGAGAAGCACTACTTTACACTATATGTTCAGCAAGTAGCAAGTTTCTCTGGAAGCATCAATAAAAACTTAGTTCAGGACTTATCCATACAGCAGGAACAACAAAAAATAGTCCAACTATTAAAAAAGGCTAAATCATGATGCCTGAAGTAGTATTAGAGTTTACGATGTCTATCCAGCAACAGGCTAACATCGTTTTAATAAGGTAGATAAATGGCTAGTGAAATTCATGTAGACGACATCGGAACTAGATTTTTAGTTACGGTAAAAGATGACGGGAGTGTTGTTGACCTTTCAACAGCTTCTACTTTACAGTTAAGCTTTAGAAAGCCAAGCGACACTGTGGTAAACAGGTCAGCATCAACACTGGTGGATGGCAGCGTGGCATCTGGAGTCATGTATTATGATTCAGTAGACGGAGACCTCGACGAGGCGGGCAAGTATAAACTTCAAGGAAAGGTTGTTCTAGCCAGCGGAACTTTTTACACGGACATACACACGTTTAAAGTGCATTGTAATTTATAAGGAGAGTATAAATGTCTTGGCAAGGCCAAATGTCCACAATACTCAGGTACTTAATTGACGATGTAGACTCTACATCATACAAGTTTAGCGATGACAGAATAGAAACAACGCTTCTAGTTGCTGCCCAGTTAGTAACGCTAGAGGTTGATCTAGGTAACACTTACACTATTAACGTAGAACAATGCAAGCTATCACCAGATCCAACTGACACAGATACGAAAGACAACGCCTTCATCAACCTAGTTTGCTTGAAGGCTGCCGTCGTTATTGTGGGTAGCCAAATTAGAAGTGAATCAAGTAATGCTATCTCCATCAAAGATGGGCCCTCAGCTATTGATTTGAGAGGGGTAGCTGGAACATTGACGGTTTTATATAAAGACCTGTCAGAAAAATACGAAAAACTATTACTAGACTACAGAACTGGCAACAGCATTGCCGGAAAGTCCATATTAGGCCCATACAGCCCCGGAAGTGAATACATCGCAAGAGGTTATACCGGCGGACACAGGGCTGGCGGATATTTTTACTAAGGAGTAACAAATGACAGTTAAAAATTCAGGTGATCTTAGGTCTAGCATCAGTTCAGACTTGGCTGATAATAATGCCGGTCTGATATCTGCCGAAGATGTTCGCCACAACATGGAGGACACCATAGATTCTATTAATCTTATCGTAAGTAGCGGTAATTTTAACACATTGAATCCATTCAGAGGCCAAAACGTTAGAGCTCAGATCGTTACCAATAACTATGGAAAATTCATTGCTGAGTCGGGGATTGACTTTCCAAATGCTACTTGGGCATCAGACACGACCCAATACGAGCCATATCCCGGAGTTGGCCTTGTTGATCACAATTCGCTAAACAACTTAAATGTTGGCGATCCGCACGGTCAGTATGTTCCAATCAGTGGAACTAGAGAACTCCTTGGAAACATGAAGACTGGTGGACAGTCTATCAGCGCGTCTGGAGAAAATGGGCGAGGCATTAAATTCCTGTGGAACGACGGTTTTGATGATGCATACGTTGGCTCAGGTACAAACTTTATATTTAATGATGGCTCAAAAATTGGAACCGGAAAATCCGTGGCCAAGGCTTGGATGGTGTTTGATGGGAACGATGGTTCTGCACCTGCCATTAGAGAATCATATAACATTCATTCTTTAACAGACAATGGAACAGGTAAATACACTATTACATTTGTTTCTGGCGTGCTTGGGGATAACAACTATGCCGCTTTTGCTAGCAGTAACGCTACAACCGCTTCAGGTAGTAAAGAAGACTTTGATAACAACACTGTTGGTCTCGTACTCAGAGATGGGGACGATGCCAATAGCTTAAGAAGTATCACATATGTTATCCGTAAAGAGGTCGATAATAGCTATGTTGATGGTCATATTAGTGATCTAGTAGTATTTGGTCTTGGTTCAGGTGTTCACCCAGATGACAACCCATCTATTGCTTAATATATAGGAGAGTAAGACATGGCTAAGATGATTATGTACGACAATGGAGACGGGGTTTCTATCGTATGCCCAGCTCCGGGCGTTGACTTAGAGTCAGCTGCCGCAGCGACAGTGCCTAAAGGCGCCTCATATAAAGTTATTGAGGACAGCCAATTGCCAGCAGACCGTAAGTTCAGAGACGCTTGGACTATGAACGGTATTGATGTTGCTAAGGCTAAAAAAGTGTGGCTAGAGACAAAAATTAGACCGGCTAGAGACGAAAAGCTAGCGGAACTTGACATTGCTTGGATGAAAGCTATCGAAAACGGAGAGGCTAAATTGGCTGATTCGATTGCGGCTAAAAAGCAACAGTTAAGAGATATAACAGAGAGAAAGGAATTTACGAAAATCAAAAAAGTGGAGGACATAGAGAATTTTTGGCCTGAAATATTGGAGGGTTAATAAATGTCCGACTTAAACATAATCAAACTTCACGACAGAATCAAAGAGACTACCAATAGCACTGGTACTTCTACTGTTGTATTAGAGGGTGCGGTTGAAGGCTTCAGTCCTTTCTCCGACCACGTTGGCCAGAGTGGTTTGGTTTACTATACTATTACTGACAGCGCGAACTGGGAAGTTGGCTCTGGTAGATTTCTAGACTCCGGCAGAGACGTTGGAACGTTTAGCAGTAGCCAGCTAGTTAGATTTCCACTGAAGAGCTCAAACAACAACTCCCTTGTTAATTGGGGAGGAGGCGTTAAAGAGGTTTTTGTAACCCATCCAGCTCATGCTGCTATTTATGCAGTTGGCGGACTAGATGGTCATGTAACCCCATCTAAAAGCGGTTTAGCTTTTTGGTCATCCACCAACACTCTCAATACAGAGCCTAACATCACTGTTGATTCAACTAATACAAGGTTAGGTATCAACCAATCTAATCCATCCTATGAGATTGACCTTGGCGGTGATCCCAACAAGGCGCATATTAAAGCTTCTGGATTGATTGTCAACACTTCTGGCATCATTTTTTCAGGGGTAAACTCTGTTAGGCAAACGGAGCCATTCAAACGCAATCAAACTAATGCCACCACTGGTTCTAATGCCGTTGTGTTTTATAGTGGTGAAGTAGATCAAATACTAACATTGCAAAAGCAGAGCGCTAACAATATATTATCTGGCCCAACAACTGGAGCCGCTTCTTACCCCGCCTTTAGGGCACTAGTAACTAGTGACTTACCAGATTTGACTGATAGTTATACCCCTAGAGCCTCTGGAGACTACTACAGAAAAAGTATACTCACAACTTCCGGCATTGCTGTGAATTCTTCTGGATATCTTTCAGAAAATATAGCGGCAACTTCTGGAACGTTCAGGGCAGACTTGGTTACAGCTTCTGGATCGGCGGCAGCAAAGAGCTTCACGCCATCCAGCAATGTAACCGCAACAACCGACGCGACTAAATACAACTTCTCTGGAACCGCCATTGCAACTGAAAATGTAGTGGTTAGTCAGAGTGGTTGGCTCACCTTACCAATATTCTTAAGCTCAAGCGACTTGCCACCCGCAATCTCTGGACACAGGGGTGCTGTTGCAATTTGCCAGTTTGGGACAAATGAGTTTAGTTTAGTATTTTGTGCTCCTAGCGGGTCGAACTATACTTGGTTCAAACCGTCTGGAGCCGCTGCTGGTTTTATACCAGTATAAGATAGATATTTAATAATTTAACTGGAGAGTTAAAATGTCAGATGTAATAATTTCAAGTTCAGGTACTTACCACTCCGGGGAAGCCAAAAACGGCAACGCCGTTGTGTTTATAACGCCCGTTGGAACTAGCTCTGCGGAAATTTTATCCGCTGATAAAAACGTTTTTGTTGGCTCTGGAACTTTCTTTGAGCGCTACAATAACAGGTTTGATGATCCACGATACTATAGTGGCGACTCTGCTAGCTAGGAGTAAACAATGGCTATTGATGTCCCTCAGAGTGTATTTGATAAATATTTCGAGGTAATTGACTCAACGTTTACTATTTTTGGTGTCACTTGCCAACTCGTATTTATAGAGAAGATTGAGGAAATATCTTCCTCGTATGATAACTTCCCTACGCACAACTCGATTAATGCCCACCGTCGTGGGCCGGGTCATCCTGCGTTTGTGAGATCTAGCACTGTTTTACGAGAAGTAGAAAAAACGGAAGATATAACCATGAAGGTTTATTGGGACTCAAGAACTTGGGTTAAAACTGGCAGCGACATCGTTGTTCCAGATGGCTCAATACAGACCATAGGAAAAATGCCCGACTTGCCCAAAGTACTACGTGCTAAAGAGCTTATAGTTCACAAAGGCATTACAGATTATGGCGAGATAAGATTCCAAAGGACAGGGGAACACATACCACTAGGATTAAAACAGGAGAAGTATTTTGCCTGCTTTTGGGAGCGTGTCTAATGACTATATCAGTAAAGCTGCTTGACAGTTACGACACAATCAAAAGTAAGATCAATAAAGCTTTTGTTGATGAACTTAACAACAAAATAATAAGATCACAAAGCAAAGCCCTGTCCGTCGCGAGGCAGAAAGTAAGCTTGTGGGTGGCAGAACAACCTGAAGTGCAAAGCATAAGCAGGGGTGGAGATTTGGCAGGGCACTTCGGACTTAGGGCTGGAACCTCGACTGGAATAGCAACGTCTATTATTGAAGGCGTTGCACTGGCTACAACATTCAAGTTTAAAAAGTTTGACTCCAATTTTAAAGGATACGCTGAACTTAACTTTCAGCCTAGTCACTTTGCAAACTTGCTTGCGCTACCGCAGTCTTTTGTAACAACTGAAAAGGGAACCCAGCTACACTGGTTAGACTGGCTCCTTACTCAGGGAAACAGGGCAATCATTGTAGGGTATGAGTATATCCCAGACACTGGTAAAGGTAGAGCAGGTCTTGGTAGTATGCATTTAGGTGGAATGTGGAGAGTTCCACCAGAATATGCAGGCCATAGAGATGATAACTTTATTACCAGAGCGTTCAAAAATAAACAAAAAGATGTAGAGGCAATCTTTAGAGAAGTTTTGAGGTAATAATGTTTCACTTAAAAGGCTTCAATAGTGTCAAAGATGCGACACTTAATAATGAAATACAAGATAATCTGATAGAGTTCTTTGATTGGGCATTGCTCAAGAAGGGCAACTATTTCAATGTATCAGTTGGAGAAACATCTCCAGATGGTTACGACTACAGTCAATTAAGACTCTCATCAAATGAAAATTACACGACAGGAACTTGCTGGGAAGGGGTAAGGAGTAACTGGGTATGGCAAAGCGGGGTTAGCTATTCACCTACGCCTTTAGTAGGGACTAACAATGCCAAACCCGGAGTATCGGGCGTATATGTGGATGACACCTTTTATCCAACAACCACAACGGGTGCATATGCTCATCATGTAGATTACTTCAACGGTAGAGTTGTCTTTGACAGCCCTATTCCAACAGGGAGTAAAGTACAGGTTGAGCATAGTTATAAGTGGATAAATGTTGTTTATGCAAATAGCGTTCCATGGTTGAGAGAAATTCAATATAGATCGTATGATGTAAATGGCGAATTTTTGCAACCCTCAAAGGGAAAATGGGATATTCCACCGGAGGCTAGATTACAGCTTCCAGCTATAGCTGTGGAAATTGTGCCAAGAAGGAATATTACAGGTTTTCAATTGGGCGGTGGATCATACGTTAATACAGATGTATTATTTCACTGCATTGCGGAAGACGAAATCACCAGAAACAAACTGGTTGATATTGTTTCCTTGCAAAATGAAAAGACTTTTTATGCTTTTAATAGCAACTTAGTCGCCAGTAGCGGGGATTTTCCCTTAGATTATAGGGGTACACCTGTCTCTGGAGCATTAAACTTTGAAGAGCTTGTTTTAAAGCATTACGGCCCAGATATTAGGCTTAAAAATTCCTCAGTTCAGGGGATGGAGGTTATTAATAGCAACTTCTGTGCTGGCACAGTGAAACTGACCGCTGAGGTAATAAAAACTAACGTATAACTTTTGTGTATAATACAATAGTACAACTTTCTAACTAGGAGAGACAAAAATGGCTTTATCAGCAAATAATAGAATTTTCTACGCCTGTCAGGCTGTCGGGTTCAAGAATATGGGACACGCAGCAGCTCAGTATGAGATTGCTAAGGGTGTGCAGAGTGTAGGGATTACAACTAACTTTAATTTGGAACAGGCTTTTGAGCTTGGTCAAATCCAGATCTATGAAAATATCGAAGGTACTCCAGATGTTGAAGTAACCATGGAAAAGGTTATCGACGGAGCTCCACTTCTATACCACTTAGCATCACCAAAGGCAACCTCAAATGGTCTTGTTGGTCGTTCTAAAGAGAGATGCGATGTTGCGCTTGGTATTTGGAGCGATGGATATGACTATGTTGGCGAGCAGGGGGCTGGAAATGACGATCAGCCTCAAGTTCAAATTGATATGTCTGGTATGTATATTTCTTCTGTCAGCTACAGCATCCCCGTAGATGGGATGGCAACCGAGTCGATTACTTTAGTTGGTAATCACAAGTCTTGGTTAAAAGACGCTAACACTAACCTTAATCCTGCAGGCAATAACTTTGGTTCTGATACACCTATTTCTTCCGGTCTTGGTGGTGTTCAAAGAAGAGAAAACGTCATGCTATCAAACTGTGTCTTCCCAAGAGATATTCATGGAGTTAATGGTAGTGGTCTTGGAAATGGTTACGATGCTGGCAATAAGATCCCTCGTGTTCACTTCCAAAGCTTTAATGTAAGTACTGACTTCTCAAGAGAAGACATCATGGAACTTGGTAGAAAAGCTCCATACTATAGAGCTACCACGTTCCCAATCGAAGTTAGCTGTGAACTCGAAATGATTGCAGTTTCCGGTGACTTCATTGGAGCTTACGAGTATGGTGATCCAGCATTGTTTGATGATGACGCTAGTGCTACTGTCGCATCTGGTAACAACACCAGAGAAGAAGTAATTCAGTTAACTTTGGAAAATGCAACATGTTTTGACCTTGGTAGCAAAAACAGATTGTCCTCCGTAAGTTATGGTGGTGGTGACGCTACTGGTGGTAACGTAAGTATTACTTACAGCTTTACCAACTTTAATGACTTAGATGTCTTGTCAAGTGGTGACCCAGCATTGGCAGCAAATGCCGGAACAATGAACTACTCACCTCACCAATCAGGTATTACTGGAATTGGCAAAGGTACATTTAATAAATAGTAGTTTGATACTATTTGGATATACGCCGCAGTTTGCGATAGCTGTTTAGGAAAGCAAGTGGCTTGCGGCTAAGGAAGGATTAATTATGAAATATATATACTCCCGGTGTGAGGTTTTGTAATGAAGCAGCATGCACGGGAGTATCTTATATCCAGAATAAGGTCGGGACTATACATGGTTGAGCATGCGGGTCTTATGCTTACCATTAAATCTCCAACCATAGAACAAACCTTAGAATCCAACCTAGTCTATGCCAAGTCTTATGACGAAGCCTTTGAAGAAGGGATTATGTCTGAAGACGACATAGACGACTGGATGTTAGAAAAGGGTCTATGGACACAAGAAGACGACAAAACTATTGAGGGTATCAAAAAAGACATCGAAACGCTTAAGATCAAGATATATGAGAATAGGCACAAAAACGATGTAAAAGAGATGGCCCGAAAATACTTACGCGCTGCTGAAAAAGGATTGGTAAAACAATACCAGAAGAAGACGCAGTTTATAGCCAACACCTGTGAAGGCCTTGCCAAAACAGACCAACATAGGTGGCTTATTAGAAATTGTACTTTTTGCGATGGAAAGAAATTTCATTTTGATGATATCATTTTAGATGAGATTATCACTCTTCACCAAGAAGAGATATTAGGAGAGTCTTCCATTAGAGAATTGGCAAGAAACGAGCCTTGGAAATCCCTATGGGCAATAAGAGAGCATGTTAATCTCGATCTCTTTGCTAATACAAAATCCGAGCTCACAGTGGATCAGAAGAATATAACTGTATGGTCTATGATGTATGACAATATTCAAGAGGCGGCAGAGACCCCTTCTGATGATGTCATAGAAGACGATGATGTTTTAGACGGATGGTTTATCCTTCAACGTAGAAAAAGGGATACGGAGAAGGCCACTAATGACTTTGAAAGCTCAACACACAATGAAAAGATTAAAAACTCTAGTGAAATCTTTGTAATGTCGCACAACCGTGAAGACGCGGAAAGGGTAGACGGAATGAATACCCTTCACTCAAAGATTGTTAAAAAACAAAGAAACGCTTTGATTCAAAATAGAGGGGAAGTAGGCCAAGACCAATTCGCGGACGAACGCTTAGGGTTCACTCAGCGGCAGAATCAAATGTTTAAGGATAAATTTAAAAAGTAAGGGATGATTATGGAAGACTTTAGTAAGTTAATAAGAGAAAAGTCAGACTACAAACAACAGAGGGAGGACAAGTTTAGGGTTGATTCCAGAGACAGATTATCAAAGATAATCCGCAAAAAGATTGAGACCACTATGATTGGAGCCCTCAGTAGTATAGAAGAACATTTGGGATTCCTGTGGGATGGAGAAAAAAACAGTGAAGAACAACAGTATATGAAAGAGACATACCAAAAGGTAAGGTCTGAGATTCTAGATAAAGGAAATACTCAAGCTAGGAATGTTGACGCAGAGCTAGCACAGTATGATGTTAAATGGCTTAAGTACACTGTAGAAATCCCAGTAGTACAAAAAGATTCGTAATTTTTAGGAAGGATAAAAATGGCTAAAGAGCGAGAAAAAACCGTAGATGTAACATTGGACAATGGGGAAGCTATCAAAATTAGGGTAACAAAACCTACCAATAGAGTTAATTCACAAGCCCAAAGAATTGGAGCGACTGTCTGGACGCAGTGCATCCAAGATGGTGTTATGACCAAGCAGGAGCTAGAGCAGCTCATGCGCGAGAAAGGCATCTGGGGCGACGAAGAGCAAAAGAAGCAGGACAAAATTCAAGAAGATATCTTCAAACTTGAGAAAGAGCTTTATGTTAATAAGAAGAGAAAACTAAAACTCTCTGAAGCTAAAGACATCGCCAAGAAGATGAAGACAAAAAGAATTGAGTTAAGAGACCATATTGCCAAGAAGCTTGAACTGGAAGGAAACAGCGCTGAGGCACTCTCTGACAACGCAAAATTTGACTTTTTAGTAGCTAATTGTACATTCTATGAAAATGGAGATAAAGTGTATAATACGCTAGATGAATACCAAGATACCCCAGATGAATCGTTGGCTTTTGTGGCTGCAGCAACATTGGCGGAGATGATATACGCAATTGACGCAGAGTTTGAGAAAAGCCTGCCTGAAAACGTGTTTCTCAGAGCAGCTGGACTTGTTGACGATGATTTAAACTACGTTAATAAGGAAGGGCGGAAGGTAGACTCTGAGGGAAATAAGATAAATGAGCTAGGGTGGTACCAAGACGAAGACGGAAATAGAGTAGACAAAGATGGCAATGCACTCTATGATAGCGGCGTATTTGTCCCCCAAGTTACATATATTGACGACGAGACGGGTGAAGAGGTTTCAGTCAATTTATTAGATGAAGCCGCTGAGGAGGAACCAGAACCAGAAGAACCAGAAGAAACTAACGAAACGGATAGTTAGAAGGGTAGTGTAGTCACGCCTCTTAAAAGGTAATCCACATGTCAAAGTTTGTACTGACTGCACAACTGCAACTACAAGCCCCAAAAAATACGAGGCAGGTAGTTTCTCAGCTACAAAATCAGCTTAGCAACGTAAACGTAAACGTAACCGCTAAGGGTTCAAAGCAAGCAACGGCAGAAGTTCAGAAGCTTTCCACCGCCACAAAACAGGCGGGCGATAGAGCTGCAGCTATGGGTCGTTCTTTTGCTGTGTCCTTTAAGCGGTTTGCTGCGTTTTCTATTGCTACACGAGCTGTAGGCCTTTTTACTAGAGGTATATCTGACGCTGTAAGCGAGGCTCTGAATTTTGAACGTGGGCTAGTCAAAGTTGCTCAGGTGACTGGCAAGACCATCTCTGAACTAAGCAGCCTAGCTAAAGAGATCCGTGGATTAGCAACATCTCTTGGTGTAAGCTCATCATCTTTATTAGAGGTGAGTAGAATTCTTTCTCAAGCAGGTCTTAGTGCTGATGAGACCAGAGTAGCGCTTGAGTCCCTAGCTAAGTCCTCCCTTGCTGCTACGTTTGATGATATTGTCCAAACTACAGAAGGTGCTGTGGCTATCTTCAATCAGTTTGGCGCTGGCGCCGCTGCTCTAGAAGGCCAGCTTGGTTCTATTAATGCTGTTGCTGGACAGTTTGCTGTTGAAGCTGGTGACTTGATTGCTGTTATTAGACGTACTGGTGGTGTGTTCAAAGCCGCTGGCGGCGACCTAAACGAATTGATTGCTCTATTCACATCCGTTAGAGCAACTACCCGTGAATCAGCTGAGTCTATCGCTACTGGTTTGCGTACCATCTTCACTCGTATTCAACGACCGTCTACAATTAAATTCCTTGAAAGTTTAGGAATTAAACTTACTGACACTGAAGGTAAGTTTGTCGGTGGATATGAAGCTATTAGATTATTAAGCTCCGCCCTGTCTGAACTAGAGGCTGGAGACCTTAGATTTGTTCAAATTGCCGAGCAGTTGGGTGGTTTCCGCCAAATCGGTAAAATCATCCCACTGTTGACACAGTTTGGCGTTGCCGAAGAAGCCCTGCAAGTTGCTATGGCGGGTACTAACTCGTTAACAAAAGACGCTGCAACGGCGCAGCAGTCTTTGCTGGTTAGAGTTACAGCTCTCAAAGAAGAGTTCTTAGAACTTGTAGACGGGATGACAAAATCCCCCACCTTCAAAATCATGGCCAATTCTGCCATCGCCCTTGCTTCCGCTTTAATTAAGGTTTCTGAATCTCTCAAGCATATTCTACCCCTATTCACGGCACTCGCAGGAATGAAGATCATCGGTGCCCTCAGCGGGTTTGCCGGAGGTTTTGCAGGAACTATGAAAGGCGTGAAAGGGCCAAAAGCATTTGCGTCTGGCGGTATGGTTCCCGGAACAGGAAACAGAGATAGTGTTCCTGCCATGTTAACGCCCGGTGAGTTTGTTATTAGAAAGTCTAGTGTTGGCAAGATTGGTGCCAATAATCTTAAGGCTATGAACTCTGGCAATGGATATGCTGATGGAGGCAGCATTGTTGGTCAAAGCAAGGTCGGGACTGTAAGTGCTGATATCTTTGGCGCACACGATATGAAGTTGCCACCTCAAAGCGTTCAGGCGCTATTTGATAAGAACCCGGACAACGCCTTTGCATTTCCCGGCGGATATAAAAAATCATCAATCAAAGACTCAATAACAAAAAGAGTAGGAGCGAAGAGTCCCCAGTTGCCAAAAGCTTTACAGGCAGCAGAAGGCGTCTTATCCAATAATATAGGAAACTTACCTAAGAATACAACTGCTCAAGGTTTAGACGATAAGCTCAGCATGGCGTTTGATAACGCACTAGACGATGGCATATTGGCCGGTGTAGAAGCAACAGCAACCGGGTTCATGAAGAAGGCGTTCAAGAAAGGCGGAGACTTTAAGTATAAGTCAGGCATACCCAAAGACGAGATGTCCAAAGCCTTTAATGCTGGAGCCAAGGGGTCTATCTTTGAAATGGTCGTAGCATCTATTGCTGGAGCGCCGCTGGACAATATTAAAAATACAACAATGCCATTTGACTTTACTGGTGGTATAGGAAAATTGTCTAGCATATATGACAAGGTCAAGATGCCTTTTGTTGACGCAAAAATCACAGGCAAAGCAACTGGCAAAGAGGTAAAAATAGATCCAATAACGGGCGACGTTCAGAACTTATCTAAAAACGTTAAACCAGAAGAACTAGCCAAAAAAGTTGGCAACCAGTTCATTATGGACATTGCTGACGACGCACACAAAGCCGCCATGCAAATCGCTGGACAAGGGACAGAAGGTAAGAACTTTGGCGGCCCAATCAAAAAATACGCAACAGGTGGAGCCGTATCAGATACAGTTCCCGCCATGCTCACCCCCGGCGAGTTCGTTATTAATAAGAAGTCCGCCCAGAGTATTGGCAGAGGCAACCTTGACCGCATGAACAAACACGGTGTCACCGGCTTTGCTAAAGGCGGATCTGTAGGTGGTGTTCAACACTTTGCTGCGGGTGGCGGAGTTGGAGTGGGCGGAGCTATGATCGGTGCGGCTATGCTTCCCGCTCTTGTTGAGCAAATATTCGGCCCAGTAGAGGGAATGATGAAAGGCTTTCTTGATGGCCTTACAAGTAGTATGGTTATGCTTTATGGACTTACCAAAGCCTACGCAGTTAACAAAAATATAACCCAAGGCTTTGGTCATGGTTTGGAAATGGCAAAGAGCGCCTCAGTAGAGGAAGCTCAGGCTAGTATAAAGGTAGCAGCTGCCAAAGCTAGAGAGGCTGTTGCCGACCAAAAAGCGTTAGCCGCTGGATCTGCTCAAGCAAATATGTCCAAAAACCTAACATCCGCGCAAATGAAAGAACTAGCAGCCAGCACAAAAACTGTAATGGCAAAAGGTAAAGAGCTTCATCAACACAGTGCGTTTATTGCGGTCAATGCGACACTTAAAGCTAAACTCAAGGATCTGATTACCCAAGTCAGCCAAACAAGAGCATCAATTAAATCCAATTTGTCTATGGACGATGCGAGGATATTCAATAGCGGTTTAAAGGAGGCTAGGAAAGGCGCTACCAGTCTGGGTGACAAACTAATGAAGACCCAGCAGTACTTGCAGTCATTTGCCAATGCGACAGTTAGAGGCAAATCTGCTCAAGATGCTGCCGCAATAGCCACTCAAAAGGTAATCATGGGCGAGAATAAGAATGTAAGCATGATGGGCAAATTCACAGCCATGCTTGGTAGGGGTGCTGACAGGTTAAGAATATGGTCAGCAAATATATCTAAAGCTGGGCAGAAGTTGCAAGGTTTGAACAACGGCGCCCAAGGCCTTGCTATGGCTTTCAGCATAGCTGGACAAATGATGACAGAACATGCAGAGAAACAAATGGAGAAGGCACTAGACAGAGGCCAGCTAGGAGGCAGAGGCGCAGGAGAGACTAATGATTTTGATCAGGCCAGAGGTCAGATTGATACGCTAACAACTGGTAAGATGGTGAGCAACATAGGCGATAAAGCTATGATGGCTGGAATCATAGGAACGGCGATTCTTGGGCCAATAGGCGGTCTTATAGGCGCTGGCTTGGGGGCAATATTTGGCTGGCTCAGTAGTGATTCAGAGACTGAACGAAAAAAACAGCTAGATAAAATTGCCAAAGCTGAGATGGGAGCCCTTCAATCAAGAATTAAAGAAGAAGCTACACAGATGAAAGAGGCAGGCGAGATCAATGCCAGCACCCTGCAAAATATGGGAGAAGACTTTGAAAGAGCAGGCAAACTTCTTGAAGATATCCTGAATGAAGACGAGAAAAAGAAAGCCACCAAAGAACTAGATGCTCAGATACTATCTACCGCTGCGACTACTGGCGGACTAGCTAAAGACCAAGCAGAGCTAGAAATGGTTATTCAGGAATTGAGTGGTGCATACAGCGAAAATAAAGAAGAAGTCAGAAAGGCCGCCCAAGCAGCATTTAATCTGGCGAAGGCAGCCCAAGCGGCAGTCAGAGCTCAATTCGACCAAGCCAAGGTAGAGTCCGTATTTAACAGAGCCTCTTTAGGGGTAGATAATTTTGTCAAGAGCCTAGAGACTGGCTCAAGCAGACTTGGCCCAGCTATTGCTGTACTTGAAGAATCCATGAAGAACTTTGCCATGGGCGACGTATCAGGGATGAACATAGCCTCTCTGAGGTCAGAGGCGATGGGTTCACTAAACCAAGCTGGAGTAGGCGGAGGGAGTCCGATAGCCAAATCTCTAAACAATCAGTTTAGCCTTCTAGAAAAAGCCGTTGAAGCACAGCAGTCACTCCCCGATGCCCTAGCTAGGATGGAGTTTGAAGTAGGCGATACAGACGCTCAAATCACAGACACTATGGAGTCAGCCCTCCTAGCAGCCGCTGGAACAACAAGAGATACCGATATTGGTCAAGCATTAATGGCCTCAGTAGCAAAGCTAGGCCCGGACGAATTCAACGCTATTCGAGGTAAGTCATTTGATTTTACCAAGTTCATAGAGTCCGCTACTGGCGGCTTAGCTGAGCTTGGAAACGGAGCCATCACAGCCCTCAAGGCTATTGAAGCGCACGAAGCAACAATAGCCAAGTTAACCAAGAAGAGGATCAAACTTGAACAAGATTTGATGCAAGCCCAAAGAACAGCAATTGACATGCATCTAGAAGCTGCTGAGATTATGGCTGAGTTTGGTGGTCAGGCCGTAACAGGTGATATTAGGAAGCAGGCCGCTCTAGATAAGATGAACTTAGCTACCAGTAGAATGGGGCTTGGTGAACTTAGCACAGGAAACGCCGCTGAGTTGTCAGCTATGTCTCAGGCTATTACAGCCCAGTTTGCCATGCAGGAGGGTAGGGGTAGAGTTGGCGGAGGTTTTGCTGGGGGAGCAGGAATGGGTGCTGACAAGCGAAAAGAATTAATACAAGCCCAAAAAGACTTAGCAAGCGTTACTAGAGAGATGATTGCCCTGAACAGGGAAGAGCTTGAGATACTTCAGAAGAAAAACAAGCTAGAAAAAGAATCTCTAGAAGCAGCTATTAAGGGAGATATGGAGAAATTCCTTAAAGATAGCATGGCTGTGGGAGCGACCGCCGCTATTGCCGTTGGAAACGAGCAGATGGCTGGGCAGCTGTTTGGAGTAGAGGCTGTTGCCGGAGCATTTGACAATATCAAAGAAATGCAAGACAGCGGTGTCCAAAGCATCTTTGGTCAAACACTAGGTGGGCCGGGAGGAGTAACAGAAAGAGCAGCTGGACAGGCACTTTCCATGAGGGGCATTGAAGACCCAAGAATGGCAGCGATGCTAGCTGGATCGACAGCAGAAGAAGAAGCCCTAAAAGCTCAGAACAGGGCTCTGGCAGGAACCCTGTCCACTATAGCAAATGAAACCACTACAATGGCTGAAATGCAGGTGGCATCAGCTCAGATTGCTATTGACAATGCCAACGTAATCTTTAACCGCGATATAGCTAGAGGTAATGCTCAGCTCCTCAGTCGAGGTGGCGTTGTTTATGCCTCTGCGGGATTTGAGCCTAGAGGAACAGATACCGTACCCGCTATGCTCACTCCGGGAGAGTTTGTGGTAAGTAAGAACGGAGTGTCATCGGGCAACAATAGATCACTATTACGAAGAATGAACAAGGGGGAAGATGTTGGAGGCGGAATGGCTCCCTCAATAGACCCGCAAGTAGTAAACAAACTTATCAATGGACTAGACAGATTCCATAGATCGTTAGAAAGAAGCATTGATAAGCTCAATAATACCAAGTTCAAAATCAAACTAGACACGACAAACGTAAATGTTAATTTAAACGGTGGAAATTTCTTGGCTACCCTTAAGGACGAATTAAGATCAGAACTAATGGCAGATGTTGGAGAAAAAATCAAAACACTTAAGTTTGACGAATCAGGAAACGCTTCTTTTAGCGATGGAATAGTATAACAAGGATCAATGCATAAATGTCCACACAGTGTCTCTGCGTAAAAAGGGTTACCAAAGAGGTATCTAGCACTAGTTCTATGAGCGCCGTTCTTAGCGCTTCGCCGTGCATGATTTCCTCAAAGAGTGCCGCCGAATCCTCTGTGTCGGCAGATTTGATAAAAGATGTTAATCTAACTGCGACCGCAACTAGTAACGATCATATACAAACAACTACGTACCGCTCTCAGATTCGCTTACCTAGACTGATTGGCGACCTAGGATTCACCTCCAAACCTACCGCAGAAGCGGAGATAAGAGCCAGAAACATAAGTGATCTTGGCATTATTTACGAGTTCTCCGCAGTTGGCGGCATGCAAGTAACTAATGTGGGCAAGTTTGCCGGAACCTTCAAAGACTACGGATGCTCACAAAAGTTATACCCCATCGGGGACATCGAAACATCCATTAGCGGAAGTTATTTTGTTAATGAGAAAATAGAGAGCGGCAATCTATACCAAAGTATTGACGAGGGTGTTTATACTGGTAATTTTGCAAAACAGGGCGGAGTCAGCGATTTAATATCCGATGATTTAAATACATTTATTACCCCATCTGCCATACAAACAGAAGGGTACTTTAGATATAAGTGTGCGGTCGGCAAACCTATTACGGCTAAAGAGAGCACTTTAGTGCTTAGGGCGGCTGCTCCTACAGAAAACAGAGTAAGCCAAACGCCCCCTCAATACACCCTTTATAATATCAAACTAGAAGACCCAGCTGGGAGCCTCTTGATTAAATATGACGATATTGTCATCAGGGGTGACTCAGACTTTTCCGCAGGGCCAATCAAAAACTGGGGCACATATGCTTCTCAGCCTACAGATAATAGATTTCTCCTGAACCCTTGGGAAGATGGATACCCATCTCTTGATGACTCTAGCGGATATACTCTTAACTTTGATGTCGTGGTCAAGGATTTTGACGATCCTTTTGACGAGGGGTTTGATGTCGGATTTGAAGAAAATGACTTAGTTTATGATTCTAGCGCAGATACGAATAACTACTTATCGCTTGGTGGTTCTCCCCTTAGTACTACTTTTCAGGGGTATATAAACCCTAACAACGCTCTCAGGATATCCGCCATTGAAATTTGCAACAGCGGTGCATACGATGTCGCCGTAGGGGACAGGCTCAATCTGTTCTTAGATGTTCAGCCGACAGGAAACAGGCTCCAGAGAGTAATCAAACCTACAGAGGTCAAGGTAGCTACTTTTGACACTGGTATATATCCAGCTTCAAGTAGCGTTTGGTCTAATTCAGTTACCGCTGACACAAATGAGACAAAAGCAGGGGCCGCTAAACTACTAGATATCATTACTAATGAAAATGAAAATGACTTTATTAGTATGCAGTCAACATTTGGGGTTGTAGATTCTGGAAAATTAATTCTTGAGTTTGGCCACCAGACTCCTCTAGGTGTATTTGGCCTAATGGATGGCGAGTTTGGCTTTGGTGTCCCTATTAGCGGAGACTTCAGTACGGCGGGCAAGGGAATCCTGCCTGTATTTGACAATTTCTTTGTTGTTGACTCTATTTCTCTAAAGGTAACCGCAAAAAAAGAAGCTGGAAGCAGAGACTATGCCATAGATGTTGTTGGTTATAGTGATGATAAGATATTAAACATAACCCCTGCATCTGGAGGGTTTTTGCAAAACACCACTGGAACTGGAACCATACCAACATCCTCTGGGTTTATTGATTCTGATGTTAGTGCTATTTCAGCAGAAGCCCTGTCTAGTGCTGACGAATACTACGAAACCAACTTAACTAATAACAGTGGCGGGGATCATTACCTATTACCATCCCCTGTAGTAAGCGGAACGAGTTTCGCTGAATATGAGGTTCCTCTAAAGGTTTATACAGATACAGTTACTTTAGGGAAGTCTAGAGACTACTCCGTCAGCTCATTCTTTGAGAGAATCAACCTAGATATCTATCCGCTACCAAGTGGAGCGTCCATATCCAGTATTGAGTTATCTGTAAACTTCGCCCCTTCAGACGCATTTAAACTACATACTATTGGCTACGAGGGTATTCAGTTAATTTCCGATAATCTTGGCGAAGAATCTAAGATATATCCAAGTAGTAGACAATCTACTGACTCTATGCTTAACACTGGGTCTGGGTACGCACCGCTCTCTAAGATCGAAAGTATACCTCACGCATTTAAGACTCCAGACACCCTCAAGTCAAACTATTCCAGAAGATGGAGAGGAATAGACGGAGAAACCACAAGTCCTTACAGCAGAGGATTTGGCTTAGCATTTACCAGAACATACTTAGACAGTCCATTTATCTCCGGCTACTTTGACTTTAATTATGATAACGGAACTAATATTTTACCAAGGGCGGGAAGCCTCAACGGAACGCTAACATCAACCTACGCAACACATCACATAGAAAATGTAGGCCTAAGATTTCAAAACTCCAGCCTATTCTCATCCCAGCTTCCCTCTCATACATATGATTATGAAACCATTGACTGGACAGCCTTGTCCAACGGTGGCGACAACTTCCAAGACCATGAGCTATACGGAAGAATATCTGATGGCTATAATAACGCAGTTAGAATATCAGGGATCAACTCTTATATAAACTTTGGGGATGTAGACATTGATCAAGCATTTAGCATGTTTATCAGGTTTAGTCCAGATGTAAATGTCAGCGGGGACTCTCATAACCTATTTAATTCTGGAGTGCTTATATCTAAATGGGACAATGGAAATGATTTAGAATTCTTACTTGGGTATGAAGACGAGAAACTTGCCTTTATCGCCAAGGGCGCAGACGGCACTACTTATAAAGTTTCTGACACTGTAGACTACAGCGGATATTACTATCCACTATCTGTTATTGCTACGTATCAGAGTGGCGACCCTTACCCACTAAAGTTGTACACAGACAATGAGTGTGAACCCGGCTGGAGCACCTTGAGAGCTAGTGGTGGCGCTGGACTCGAACTCAATTTAGGCAACAGCGCTTTGAGACTTGGTAATTCTCCGGGATCTGGTGTAGGCATGAATATGTTTGTCACAGACTTTGGTTTGTCAAACGAAGAAAACATTAAAGACACTGGAGCCATATTAGAATTCCACCAAGTAAATGCGGATTCATTCCTAGCTAACCATAGGGTCAAGTTCTGGGCCTCGGGCGAATCCTACTCTGATGACACATTCCAACTATGGGACAGGATCAATGAAGATACGAGAGAGTGGACTCTCGGAGCCTTCAAGTACTGTGAGTTCTCGCCCTCGTTTGTTTCATTTTCAAAGAGAGCTGGAGAAGACTTTGTTAGATTTAACATCAAGCATGACGGAAGTAGCTACATCGACAAGGCCGACAAGTCAATGCCTGTTAATGTGTCCAGCGGGGTGGCCTACCATACGCAGTTAGAAAATGACTTCCTGAGATTCAACTTGACTGACTCGCACGACAGGTTGCATTCTATTGGCCCGCGTGTCTCCAAAAACCTTCCTCGTGGGTACAGCTTCTCGGAAAGAGCGCTGGTTGTAGAAACAGTCATTGAACACGTAACCAATAACGATATTACGTGGGACGATGGAACTATCGGGCCAAAGCTGATTGTTAGCCTTTATACAAAAAACCAAGATCCAGCTCACTATTCTGCTGAAAACTTTGGCCTCATAAACAGAGCCATCCATAATTTGGAGCCATCTGGATGCATCCATAGAATAGACAGTACTTTTGATTACGATAGCTTCACGGACACATCAGAGCCTTGGGCTGTGTATCCTACGGACAGGATGCTAACAGAAATGGACTCCAAGTACACTGATAAAGACATTGATAAAATGTTCTTGCAGTATGACTTGGTTTACCCATCAGGCCCAGCGTTTGAGTCCAGATTGGATATTCACTCAGCACATATCAGATTAGAACATTCTTTTGTTAAAGCTTCTGGCCTAGACAATCTACTTTCTGGCAGTGGAACCATTCTTCACACTAGTGGAGAGCTGAGACCTAGAGAGTCCATGAACCTACACTTCTTAGGCAGTAGTGGAATTGACAACTTATGGGGGACGGTAGGAACTTCAGGTATGTTCCTGCATACTGTGTACTCTCCAACTGGAATCAATAGCCAGATGAATCTGAGTGTAAGTGGACGATCAGCCTCTTCTGACGGGCTGATGAACTTGCACCTAAGCTCAATCTCGGGCATATCAAGTAACCTAAACATGTACGTGTCTGGTGAGCCCCGTGCCTTCTCAAGCATCAACGCTTACCTGCATAATACATTTGAGCTTTCCAGTGGTAATCTGCCAATGACTGTATACACGCCAGTCCAATCTGGAACACGAAGTCATATGCCGCTATCAGTGTTCAGTCTAGCAAATCAAAAAGCCAAAGTCAGCGGAAGCATGTCTCTTCATGCAGACGGCTCCGAAGCTCTTTTAAACCGACTTATTTCAGGGAACATGAATCTCACGCTGTTTGGGCCTAAGAAACCTAGCTCAAACATGAACTTGTTCCTAGCTAACATCCCCGTTGCCCAAACGGGTTCCGGCAACGTCAACTTCCACACCATCAGCCACTCGCTAGAATCTGGAGTAAACCACTTCGCTTGGGATGGCAGAAACTATGGTCAGGAAATTACAGTAGACGATAATACATTCGCCTCTAAAGATGCTGACGACGAGATTAGGGGTGTGGAAATAATCTGTCACGGCAGTTGCGATAGCAGTAGTTCAGAAAAATGCAATGAGTCCAACATTGTCACTCACGAGACTGAATGGATTGGTTCAGAATGTATTGATGGTGGAATATTCAGAGCAGAAAGAACATACACCAACCTTTCACACTCATATAGTGGCGACTATTACGGCATAAGAAAATATTCTGGGCTATCTCCAAACACAGCATATCAAGTAACACTCAAAGGACAAGAAGGGTCTACCACTCCTATAACTCCCCCTAGAGAGTGGGAAGAGTGGGAATATGGAACAAACGAAGAACTCAACTTCTCCGGTGTGAAAATGCTTGGAGATTACCCGCATCCAGAATCAAGCAATGGCCGCAACAAGGGTGACGGCTATGGTAAGTCCGTTGCAGTCAATGGTGACATGATGCTCGTTGGAGCTCCCAGCCATAAGCTCGATGACTTAGGAAGCGAGTCTCTAGAAGACGCGGGCGCAGTATTTGCTTATACTAGAGAGACAACGCCTAGCGGTGGCATTAAGCACGATTGGAAGTTCGCCCAGAAGATTGTTCTTCCATCTGGATACAGAAACGCTTACTATGTTGCCGATCCATCTGGAGCCAAACCTGCTGGCCAGTACGTAGAGACTAGAGCTTGGCAGGTAGGTCAGAAGGGTAGAGAGTTTGGACACTCAGTAGCTATTGGGGCAAGTGGAGACAGGCAAGTTGCTGTTATTGGAGCGCCGGGAGCAGTCTGGAGTGGAGTATTTGATGAGATAGAAACCTCCGGTGTTACCATTGGCGCTATGGTTATCACAGACGAGTTCAACCCCAAGCCTCTGGATATCAAAGGTATTGCAGCTAAGATCAGAGAAAAGAATCAAATTCTGCGATACTTTGCTTCCCCAGCTGTGGAGATTAACCTCAAGCTTATTGTATGTGAAACCAAGCCGTTTGAGACTAAAGGTCACTCCCTTCCGCCATGGGTCATTCATCAGAAGATAGACAGAAACAATGTGGATGGCGCAACTACAGAATCCATCTTGAGCGGAATTAAGGCAGGATTCAACAAGGCGTTCCCATATGATGGAGACCTTGCTTATAGTGGTCTTCCTCCTATCTTAGGTATCTATATTGATCCTACACCATCATTTGGTAGAGATAGCGTTGAGCCAGCCATAGATCAATTTAAACAATACTATAGAGACTATACATTCACCAGTGGTGTTAAGGACTTCTATGGAGTACAAAACTCCGGTATAGTACATGAACATTTCCCAACAGAAGAAGAAAAAGACGCTTATGGAAATATTCCAGATAACTGGCAGCACTACGCCAAGACAGTAATTAATGAAATTTTAGATAGCGGTGTGCTTAATGCAAACGGTGGTTATAGCCTCATTACATCTGGAGTAGGGCCGGAGTTTGTAAATCCTGACCTAAGTGAATTCAATACCCCAGCAGAAAGTGGCGGTAGAGTATATGTCTATGAAAGAATTGGTTCTGGAACTTGGGACTTGATTCAAGAAATAGAATCTCCCGCAGAAGCCTTAAATGTCAAGGTTGACAGATTTGGCCACTCTGTCGCAATCAGTGAAAACTGCGAAGTCATATCTGTCGGATCTCCATACATGTTTGAAAACAACTGCATGGTATTTGAGTACAAACCAGACCAGTCTATTAAGCTTCACGACAGCCTGTTATCTTGGATGAAATATAGAAATAACAGTAACGACTATGATACTGCCATTAGCAACTACGGCGAATACTCCGAAACACTTGGAGCCAGAGCAGCTGCTAAGAAGGTATATTCAGAACTTTCTGCTTATGATAGGTTTAAATTTAGAAAAGACGAAGAGTTCTTCGAGTCTATTGGAATAGAGACACCTTCAGGGCAAGCTATGCCTCTTGAAGAATACAAGAATATTTACAAGTATAGTTATGCAGATATTGTATATACAGGGACATGGAGATTTGTTGCTGACGAGTTTACTGGAACATCACGGCTTGGTTACAGTACAACCATTAACGAAGATGGCTCTATGGTTGCATTTGGGGCACCTACTGACAGCTTTAACGAAAATGACGACACCAACGCATACTTCCGACCCAGTGGATGGCTGTCATATGGTACACCTCCAACACCTAGACACTATATGTCTTCAGATGGATGGGCTTCGACAACTAACACGGGAGCCGTCAGACTGTTCGAGTCTAGAAAATATCATCCACACAGCGGTGTCGTAGAATACTACAAGTTTGGAAACTTGCATAGATCCCTCAATCCTCACTTGGAATCTTCTGGCACATTTGACCTATCTGGCATCTTCTCTGTAGACAAAAGAGACTTCACCAAAACCGCATTCACTGATGTTGACATTCCAGACAGTGCTGGCCTAGCCTTTGTCATCACTCCAGAGGTAGATGCGGCAAGCGACGAGGTTATTGGTAAAATCAAGAGCTGGATGTCGCTTGGTGATAGAACTCTAGTATTGGTTGGTAACGATCCGGTCTGGGAGCAAGACGGAGCATACGCCAAATCCAACGACGTTGTTAATAGGATTTTAGAAAAACTAGGATCGGAAATGAGGCTTCATCCAGCCAGAAACCTGCAAGAATCCTTGCCAAACTGTCCACCATCAGGCAAGCCAAATACAATTCAGTCTAAAGACCCAGTATACACGAGAAGTACCGACATCATGCGCGGCGGTGTCTATGCTATGGGTGTTGCTGATATCAGGTTGCACTTACCAGTATGGGATGAGAAGATTGCTGAGTTTGGAGAAGCCTACTTTGGTGACTGCGACAAGTTCAATAAAACCTGTCCAATTCCAATGATTAATAACGGCGACTTGAGAGCAGAGAAGGTCATAGAGTGCAAGGGGCAAGATGGAAAACTCAGAAGAGAATACATAAACTGGCCATATGCATTTGGTAATGGCTCTGCTGGATGCCATCCTAAACCATGGACTCAGGGTATTATTGGCAGAAGTAACCAAGAGCCAAAACCTCTAGTGGCCGCTGCTGAGTATTTGCCAGCATCAAGTATTGTCTATCCAGCATACGAAACCACGAAGATGGTTCCCGTATACGAAACGAAGACAATAGAAAAAAACAAAACTGTTACAACTTACAAGTTTAGTGACTCTCCTTTAGACAAGTCATTTGAATTGGTTGAGCCATCCTCAACTGGCATCAGTAGTTTCTTGGACGCCAACTACATCAACCCAGAGGATTACCTAGGACGCGACTCAATAGCTCAGGCAGTTGGCTCCACAAAGTCAGACATTATTACAGAAAATAAGAGAGTTTTAAATGGGTGCCCTGTTGTCGCAGAACAAGACTGGGCGTATCTGAGTAATAAGTCAAAAGTTGTACTGATCGCATCTGTTACTTCAGAGGAAAGAGAAAATCTCTACGCCGGAGATGATGAAAGTATCCTATTCTACACTAACCTAGCAAGAAAGGCTTGCCCAGACCAAAAGAGCAGAATTGCTCAGGTTGGCGGATGGACTAATAGAACTTCTTTCAGCGATGCTAAAGAAGATACAGCCATAAAGGTCATGCTTGAATCTAAAGGGCACGCTATTACAGAGGGTGTCGAAGGAAAGATCAATTCCTTCTATGATATATGCTGGATCGCTAATCCAAATGGGTTTGCTGACGAAGCTGATATCAACTACATCAAAGATTTCTTAAACGAAGGCGATAAAACCCTTGTAATTACTTACGATTCTGATCAAACTATTGCAAGATACGTTCATAGCTTGTGTAATGACTTAGAATTAGACATGAAGCCTCTATATCTTAATAACCTCAAAAAGTACGCTACAATGTCTAGAGACCACTTGTCTGGAAGCAATAACCAGACAGTCAACGGCGAAAGTCTAATTATTAAGGGGTGTAAGCCTTCCCACAAGGCCACCAAGTTCTACATCGACAATGGTAAGACATATGCTGACTTTATTCCGATTAAGGCTACTGATACCGCTAAGTACGTTGTGAGAACGGATTCTGCAATTAGAGACATTGTAAGCAGGACTGAGACCAGATGGCAAATCAAAGGTGGTGTTGCCACTTTAACAGCCCCTGTTCTGGCTGGATCTGGCTACAGACTGTTTTACAACTGGGTATCTGAGGACGACACAGAAAACTTCCCAATCAGAATATTTGCAGACAGTGTGAACATCAGCCCTGACCCAAGAGACGATGATACGCAAGGTATTTCTCTCCTAGACTACGACGAGAACGATAGTCCGTTCACTGTATCCGAGAATGTAACTATGTCTGGCACGATGTCCAAGACATCTCTCGGAAGAATTAAGTCAGGGTATCTTGATTTCCGCATGCCTAGTGACTCTGATGTGCTTAATGTATACTTTGATAGCAACGACTTGTTCGCTGCCGACTCTGGAGACATCAACTATCAGCCACACACAGTGCGATTGTTCTCAGCCTCTGGCTGTTTGTTGCCTATCACCTCTACAACAAAGACAACCACAACCACTGAGAAAAAAACCGTTCAGGTTGGATGGAAGAAGGTGGTAGAGAAGCATCCAGAAGTTGTAATTACAATTCCAGAGAAGTTCCAACCTATTAAAACAGATGCATCTAAATATTGTGGCGATGGTGTTGATGTGGGTACATGCTCAAACGGAACTATCGACGACGGCCCAATTATCATTGCAGAGGAGGTTGAAAAATTCTCCTCATTCCCAGCTGGAGCTGAAAGGTCTAAGATTGTACTAATCAGTGATGCAACGCTCATTCAAAACGATTGTTTAGGAAGAACGGAAGAGCAGGACGATTTCATTAAGAGTCTGTATCCACGAAGTATGGATACACTCAACGCATTTACTACTTCAAAATACATAGACATTAATGGTAGAGACTTTAGCCATACTCAAAAAATCAAGGCTCCAGAGCTTGGATCGCCATTTAGATTCTACGCCGCTAGCGGATTGGCTGGACTTGGCATTTTGTTTGATGGTGTGAGCATAAGACCTAGCAGCCAAATCTTTGACGAGCCAATCAATCCTGCTATGAACACTGTCGATAGGCCTCCAACCCCAGAAAAAGAATCTGACAAGAATAAAGAACGGAATAAATTTGTTTCCAGAGTTTCCGCATTGACCGGAGGATCTCCGTTGTTTAGTGGTGTTCCACACTCTCTAGATATTGACGCTAGAATTGACGGTGGATTCCCAAGCGTAATGGTTGCTTCTGGCTATGACTATCTAAACTCCGAAGTATTCCAGTCTGGTTATCCCGGCGACCTGTTTGGGTTCTCTATAGATCTAAGTAATAATGATTTGGTAGTTGGAACTCCTTATAATGGGTATGAAGGAGAGACTGTGAAAGAATGGTCTTCCTTAACATTCTTTGGTGAGGATGAAAGCGGAGTTGTTAGTGGTATCGACTTATGCGGTAAAGGTGGTGCTGGAGCAGTATTCCATTACTCCAAGACTGGATCAGGAGTTGACTCAGAAGGCTTGCTAACCCCATGGCAATTCAAAGGTAAGATTAAACCAAGCAGTGTTAATGCTGGAATTGTAAACTTCACGAGCCTACCAGACGCTTCTGTCCTTCTTGGATCTAACAATTACACAGCAGCTGATTTGTCTGACATGATGATTTCTCCAGACGAATTTGGATATTCAGTAAGTATGGATGCTGACTTCCTAGTTGTTGGCGCACCTAGACACAACTACGAAAACTATCACGAGCACATTTATGACGATGGGCCGTTTATCCGCAAGGCATTTAATGCTGAGTTTGACATACCAACACATAACGTATACGACTTAGGCACTTCGGGTGTTAGGGTAGATCAACTATCGGGAAGTGGAACTACGGTTATAAACAACGGTGCAGCCTTTACATTTGAACACAAGCTTCAGAGCTGGAAGACCGGCGAGAAGAAATGGCAATACGCTGAGAAGATTGTTGCGCAAGGTAATAATGCTAGAAAGCAAAAGTCCTATACTTCCGACCCAAGCCCTGTGGCAATTTCAGGTTCTGAGTCAGACCACTTCGGGGAAAGTGTTTCAATCCACAGAGCTAGAAGAACTGATGGAGACTACACATTAACCGTTGGCGCTCCTCACCACATGTTCTCTAGTGGAAACGTAGCATCGGACGAACCACTCTTAGATGCCGGGGCAGCTTATACATACGACGCAATGCTAAGGGGTCAACCTAAAGTGACACCAGTGGCTGGATCATTTATCGAGGCTAAAGTGTATGGCTCCAATAGTGGAATTTCCAATGTTTCAATGATAATTAACCAGCCGTCAAGCGGCACGCCATCAGAGCACCTAGCCAGTGGATTGGTATTCTCAAACGCAGACGGAGAGGTATTCTTAGAAGCTTCGGGTAGAGACTTATCAGTAGATAATGGATTTATTAAGCAGCGCCCATATATGGTATCTGTGCATGGTTTCATGCCTACTGGCACGGTTTCTTACGCCGCTATGAGAATGCATATCAGTGGAAAGCCGCCTATAGACAGCGGAAACATTAACCTTTATATGAAAGGCCCAGAGTCCGCTAGCGTGTATAATACTATGGGGCTTCATACCGCCTCACGATATGATGCTTCTGGAAGCGTTAATTTAGCCCTATGGAACCCAAGTGGAATATCCACATCAGGCTCCATGAACCTTCATGTTAGCGGGGCGACTTTTGGAAGTTCAAAGATGAATATAAGAATTAGAGGTAAGTAATGCCAATATCATTATACTATAAAAACGACGATTCGCAGGTCTGTACACTCAGACCCTCGCCGTTGGTATCTATTGCCTCAAACCTCAATAAAGTTGGTGGAGAGACCGTTGGCGTTACTTATACCATCACCCTAAATGGGAGTATCTTAGACGATAGAGGAACTCCATACGCCGTCAAAACGCAGGACAATTCTCCTTTTCCATATTTTGATGGTACTTCTCCAGATGGTGTTGGGCCATATGGACAGTTTGACAATAGCACGGGACACTCTGAAAACAGCCGACCAAAGGTTCAGCCCATCCCAGAAAATGCCAAGTTGGACGCTATATTCTCTAAACAGAGGGCACTAAAAGCCTTGTTTGCTATAGATGGGCAGCGTCTTGAAATCATGCCTGTTCATGGAGATGAGCCAGCAATCGTGTGTTATCCTCGCGTGATGTCCGTAGATTTTGCGGAAGGGCTGTATGTAAACAGGGCAGATTACACTATTACACTAGAAGCCGATACTCTCCTTAATAAGAACCTTACGGTAGATGAGGACGGCAATCCACTAGACGGGTCTCTACGCCCAGCAATTAGTGGAGCAAACGACGGGTTCGTCACCCAGCAAATTATCGCTCTAAGCGGAGCATTTATTCAGGATTTCTCCGAGTCGTGGAATATAGAGGTTGATGACGAGAGGGCTGAGAACCTAGCCATCCCAAGAACCTACAGAATAACCCATAACATCTCTGCGAACGGAAAGGCGCACTACTTCCCGTCTGGAGCAACTGTTGTAAAAATTCCTGCTTGGCAGAGTGCTAGAGATTACGTCGTTAATAATCTAATTGCCAAAAGTGGGATTTTTGACTATCCTAACACAACACCTTTGCCATATCCAAACGTGAACAACCAACTGGGTAGTGGCACAATGAACCTTATTGATAAGTATAGAGGGTTCAACCATACACGTACAGAAGATATTGATGTATCCGCCGGGTCTTTCAGTGTAACAGAAACATTCTTACTGGCCAGTGGGGATTCTTATGAAGATTATAACATGTCTGTCAGCAAGGGCATAGACAATGCGTTTGTTAGCGTTTCTATAGACGGGACTGTTAAGGGGTTGAATGAGATCTCACCCAGTGGGTTTGGCGAGCATCAAACAGTTGGTGTTGGATTTGTACCACCTGCCAGCCCTCCCACAATCGAAGTTATTGCTAGTGGGGCATACGATAACGCCCTCAAGAAATATAATGAAATCACTAACAGTGGTCAGTACGGACTTACATCCGACGTATTTAAGAGAGCCCAAAACAGTGTAGCTTTTGAGTTGAATTCACAACCTAAGTCAATATCGCTAGGTCTGAATGAATTTAATGGTGAAATAACATATAGTTTGGAATTTGACAATAGGCCAACAAACATTATGTCCGGCGTGTTATCAGAAAATATTTCTGTGAATGATACATATCCGGGTGATGTGTTTGCAATAATCCCAGTCTTGGGAAGAGCTACAGGCCCAGTGCTGCAGTATGTTGGCAGTAGGACGGAATATAAGAGAGATGTGCAGATAGAACTACAAATGGATTACACAGACCTACACTATGCATCCGGCAGAGGTTTAATCACCCAAAAGCCAAGTATTGTAGAACCCACTAGAACCCAACTTAGAAATCTTATCAAGAGTCTAAGCCCAGAGGGTGAGCCGGGAGTTAGACAATACTTTATTAGTGCGCCTAGTGAAAACTGGTCTCCAAAAACAGGTTCTTACAACTTCAGCATCTCTTGGACTTACGAATTGGATAGATAATGGCTCGCTACAAACCTTTAAGTTCTGGAGAAAAGTTTGGACATACGTCTGTAGATAGGCCCTTCCCATCTGGCGGTATAGCTTTAGCATCTGGCGAAGCCATGTATGCTGACTTCTCTCAGCACATGAACTATCCATCTGGACATAATCAAACCCCTACGTATTTTGATAGCCCATCTGGCGTTATCGCTATGTCTGGTTTAAATAAGATAGCAGAGAGTGGGCTGTGGGAACCGATTAAAGAATTTTCAAATTCTCATAAGCACTACCCTACGGGGATACAGGACTTTGGTACTTTCAGTGCCTATATTCATTATACAGCTCACCCAAACCCCACACCTACAGTGTTTGGAGATTTAGATTACGGAGTATACATTCCAAAATTCATACCAAACGCAGCAATAACGCTGTTTAATAGTTATGTAAACAGGAACCCAGAGCCACCAGACGAAGAGGAGGGAGACGATGAGTAGTTCTATAGTTAATGGTAGTGGCCTACACTTATTAGACTGGCCTTCAAGCGGGGCAATTCCAACATCGTATTCTGCCGGAGGGTGGACATATGGCAGCGAGGGGTTTTCTCAACAGACTTTTCTAGGAGCGTCTGTAAAAAGCTTTTCAATGAGGGGTGGTTTCGGGGCTGGTAGCTCCAGCCTATCTGTGTCCTTAGTAGAGGACAAGTACAATCAATCCGACAGTGCTGGATATGGACTCGGGGACGATGTTTACCACAACGGAGCGAGAGATGGTTTTGCTCCACCTGTAGTGGGTAGCCCTGTATTCTTCAAGTTTGGCAAGACTATGGCTACCGTCACAGATGCCTATACCTCCACTCTTGATTTATATTATGGCCAAAGAATTGGAAAACCTTATAGTAGCTACAGCACCCCTGTAGCCTTCGGCCCAGCAGACGAGTTCAGCTCTGGTCAGGATGGTCAAATTGATGCAAGGCCGCCAGCGGGCAATGTAGCCCCTTATGATACAGCTTATTTTTCAGGGGTCAAGGGTGGCACTGGCTTTTCTGGTAGCGGAAACAATATCTGGATTAATGAATATCGCAAAATATACGGTGCAGACAGGGGTCGTGACCACTTAGTATTTGGTGGTATTCTTCAAAACACCAATGAAAGCAAATCAACCGGCGGAGCCCCTGCATACACGGCTAATATAGTAGATCCTAGAGAAATACTTTCTAATGTGACAGTGATCCTCAAAGATTACGCTGGAAGCAATTACGGTCAGCACAATATGCTAAATGTGTTTGGATTTCTAGAGTATGATCCAAGCGATAGCCTCAAGCTAGACTTAGAATCTGGAGCAACCAAAACACTTTTAACAAAGGTGGTTAAGCCAGATGGTTCTGTTGTGTTTACAGATACTGAAGGCAAAGGTGTCGCTGACGTATATGTAGAAAACTATTCTAGACCTATGTCATTTGATAGGCGACCACCAGTATTCCCAGTAACTGGAGAGGGAATGTCTAGGCGTTCAGATAAAGGTATTCCTTTTTATAGGATTCTGCAGGGGATAGATGCACTACTAGAATACGATGGAAAACTCCCAGATGAATATAAACATGCCTTTGGGACTCAAATTAATTTTAGGGGTTTCAAATACGTAGTGGACTTTGCTGGACTCCCCACGAAACTAATACCCAGCATGTACACAGTTGACTTTGCTCAAACAGATTTATTATCGTTAGTTCAGGAAGTTTGTGATGTTGTCAGCCAAGATTTATTTGTAACACTACTGCCAGTAATAAATCATCCATACTGTGAATTCTTATACGAATATAATCAAAATAAGATTTATAATGATCAATCCGGGGATATTGTCGCAGGTATTATTAGAATAGATTGTATAGACAGGTCGGAAGAGCCTGAGTATGGGGCGGTTAGAACTTATCTAGATACCTTAATCGCGGCTGGGGTTGAAGTCACCAACCAAGACTTGGGGTACGAAATTACAAACAATCCAGTGGACAAGTTTGTAGTTGGGGCTCAAGAAGTAAAGATGCATTATTTCGAGACCACTAAAGACAGGGACTTTAACGAACTCAGAAAAAAAGAGCTGGGTCTTACAAACAGACAGGCCAAGAAAACGGCGTGGCAGTGGAGTCTGGAAGCATCTCTTGAGCAACAAGTACTGCCATTCTACGGCTTCTTAGGCAAGGACGCAGTTACCATCCCTAGAGGTTGGGGCGCTTATCAACAAATCCTCTTAGACGCACAGGGCCTAGCTGCACACGGTGTGGATAATTACTATGTGGCTACAGAGATGGAAATGCGAGCAGCTCTAGTTTCCTTTGAGAGGTGGAAAGAATTTCTTCTTCTCTATAGCGAAGTCTACATGGAATCCCTAGAAGAAGACGACTTCGCCCAAGCTGCCCTACTTAACACGGTTACATTTAGCGATGATGCCTTTTCTCAGGCTATGGCGAGTGGTATTGGTACGAAGGTTAAAGACGGTATATCAAAAAATTATTCTGTGACAGTTCCTAGGTGTGTATTTAAGTCGGACAAAGACTATATTAATGCCGAGGGGTTGCCAGCTAGTGCATGTAGCCCACCTTTTGGATATCCATTGTATTACAAAAGAGCGCAAAGAATAGGTATTGCAGAGGCCGGTGTTGCAAAGATAGCCTCTCAAATCAAGCAGATTTTCACTGACTATGCTACGTTAAAAGCTAGACTAAAGAAAGAAGGCAATGAGATAGAAGAAATACAGAGCGAATGGAGCAATCTAACTGACGAACTACTAGCTGCCGGAAATACTGAAGAACAGATTGCATCATGGGAGTCTGCACAAAATCTACTGTCACATATGCATCTCCTTAATGACGAACTTGACAAAAGAGGTGAAAAAGTAGTTGAGACATTCACGATTAACGAATCTGAAAGTGTCGGCGGAGGAGGTGTTAATGATGCTGGTAAGGTTGCTGATAATAAACTTGGCGATCCAAAGGCAACAATGGAAAGAATCAGAAATCAAATTGCGGTGATAGAGGCAGCCATTGAGCGAAATTGTAAAGCTATTAAGTCTGTCAGTAGGCTAGGGGAGAAGACTCTAGAAAATGCAATGAAAGTATACTCTTTTGTTAAGGGGGTTGCTGAAAAGCACTTAGGAAAAACATTTCTTATCAAAATTCCCAAAGAGACTAATACTAAATACAGTACGGAGATCACTGTAGAAAGATGGGGAGAGGTCGTATCTGGCCCGTTTGGATTCAAACCGGAGCCTGTTCACAATGACCCGAACTACTTCTTCACGTCTAAATTCCAATCTTATATTCAGAATCTCGCTCAACGTCAGATACCCTACAGGTATGGAGCTTTAAAAACCAATTACGACCCAATATCAGACAGGTGGGTATACAATTATAAACCAAGAAATGCGGGTGGATACTTTGATTTTCATATAAATCCCCAAACCGTTTTGCCTCACCAGTTATTTGGAGGAGCGACTCCTAGCCACAAGAAAAACAAGCAGTCAGCGGCAGCGGCGGTTGGCAAACAGATGTTTTTACCTCCAGCTGTTAAGTCATATTTATTCCCCGTGGATGGAACCAATTTCGTTTCAGATAATGGAAGAATAGCTCCTTATGTCAGGTTTGATAATAGTCAATTCCTTAATTTTAAAGGTGTTCCAAAAGACCAAATGCTACAACAGGTAGTAACGTCCAATGGTCAACTTGTACCAGATATTGTCCACACTCTTGACAATATGGATGAAGACAAGCATCACAGCTTTGACACCTCGGCCTTACTGAGGAAGCTTCCAAAAACAATTGCTTATGTGAAAGTAAAGGTTGACGAGAAGTTATACATGGCGCCAAAAGTAGTTGAAACAGACACGGTTATATTTGGAAGATACGTAGAAGACATTGGGCAGATGACCAAACCTAGAAAGATCTGGAATAGAGACACCTGTAAGTATGAATATACAGTTGCTTACTATCAACCTCACTGGGTTCCACACATCACAACCGGAGGAGCTGGGCCAACAGATCAAAGCGAGGCAATTCCCAAGAGAGACAGGGGGAAACCTCAGCTATCCGTTAAGTGGTCGGACTTTTACAGGTCTCCTGTGTACAGCGCTTTGCAAGTTGGAGACAACCAAAAGTTTATTGGTAATATTGTCCAGACCGACTTATATAACCTAGACAGCGATCATGTGTATGCTATTATCACTCTTCCGGGGAGGATAACACCCACTATTGACTCCCGTTGTAAGGATGGGCCATATCAAGCATTTCAAGCGGCTACTACCAAGCACTACCTAACAATGGACACGGTGAAAATTCCTCAATTTAAAAAACCAGAATGGAAGAGTAACGTGCTTGTTAATATAGCTGGACTATGCGCGTCCGCTTCTCTAGGTACAGCCCAAAACGCTTTCAAGGCTTACAAGGTGGCGATGGAAAAACTATCAATAGCAACACCCGAAGCCCGGATACACTTTACAGCACCGTCTCCAGTATATCCCGATATGGTAGCCATGCCATTGGAATCTACAGAAAGATGCTATGGGCCTTGGGTCTCTTCATTTATAAATGATGCTTCGTACTCATATCTAGACTCCAACCCACGAACCGCCAGATATGCAAACCTTGGCGGGAAGGTTGAGTTTACTAAAGATGAAAACCTTGCCCCTTGGAACTTTGGGGGATACGGACTTCTAGATGAGGCAGGATCACTAAAGGCAGCATTTTCTAACAGTCTACAACTGTTCTCAGAAAGAGGTGGTTTTTCATATGTAGGAATACCCGCTGGAAACAGTTTAGGTAAGGTATTAACAAATGGCGGCCCGTTGGTGACAGACATTAGTGTAGATGTTGGAGCTGGAGGTGTCAAAACAACCTATAAAATGGACTTATACACACCTAGATTTGGAAAACTTAGGAAACAGCACGAAGTTCTTATTGGCCAGATAACCAGAGAACGCCAAAGGTTGCGTGACCAGAGAAATCTCCTTATAAAGAATCATTTAATACAGGAACATTCTTCCACAGAATACACACAAGAATTTGCTAAGTTTGCTGATCTCACACAAGTAATAGAATCTGATTATTCAGCACTACAAAAAAGCACTACATATAGTGACATGCTGATAGGGCAAGTCCAAAGCGAGACGGCTACGGAAGTAACACTAGGTGGAGAGGAAAGAATTTACACAAGGACGGGGCACGATATATCAGCTATGCCTAACAAAATCTATACCGAGGCGTTACAGATGTTCCCTGACAGAGCCGCTAGAGACAAAGCTTACTATGACTCTGCTGGTGGTAGTTTATCAGATATGTTCTCACCATCGTCTGAAGCTAAACACCCCAATATGACACATGAGAATGAAGTATATAGAACGCAGAAAAAAGATGAGTTTTATAAGCAGCAAAATACAGGATTTGAGTAAGGAGTTATAAATGACCTGCAAGTTTAATGGACAATCTTTAGTAGAAGAGAACAACACGTTTACTTCTATAACTACGGACAATGTTGGCTTTATAGAGGCCGGCCTTAGTACGTTTTCTTGTGATGATATATACCAAAAGTTCTATCGCATGGAGGAGAAGAACTCTACTGTCAAAATCTTTAGCGAGCGAGTTGGTACAACAGATTACCTACAGGAACAGCGCAAATACTTACGGCGTTCTGCTTGGTATACAATCAATCCAGTGCTGCAAAAACCTACTTTTATGATGTTTGATATTGCGGCCAGACAATACGTAGAAGCAGAGATTAGCGTACTCGATCCTATTTTTGGCGGTATGCTACTTGACGTTATGGGTAGTGGTTTGAAGAACCCTTTTGCGGGTCGCGACATACGGAGTCAAGACCACAACCCTCCAATGCCATGGACTGCTTTAAGAGCCGCCAGTCATATCGCAGAAGAATACAACCTAGGGTATTTAGAAGTTGCCGCCAGTGATCCCGCCCCGATTGCCCAAGTTAAGAATTTAAAGAAGAGGTTTATTAACTCTATCCAAACAAGCCTGTCTGGGTGCGCATCTTGGAGTGAAGGATATGACTTTGTATTTGATGGAGACGGAGACGCTCCATGCACCGTGAAAGAAGCAGCTAATTTTGAAATCCGGTTCTTTGATACGCGGTCTCCTAGAAAGGAAAAAAGATCTTTAGTTGGCTCCGGGCCACCTAAGTTTAATTTTACCCCCCGACACCCTTGGGGTACTGCATACGCGGGGAATAAGCCCTTTACTGGCGATCCGGGGTTCTATCCAGCACTTGATCCCGGCGGGTCAGATAACCCCAAAAATAATGTAACAGCAGAGCTGGACGTTTATTACAATCCCAACACCGGAAAAGCAGAGGCAGGAACTAGACAGGTTCTTGCTAAGATGATTACTGAGTGTGTCGGAGTAAAAATCAATCCACTTTCACCCAATGTGGATGAATTAAGCCACGACGCAATGCAAGATGCCCACGTCTACATGGGGCACTTCGCCAGCGGTTATGCCATGCCAATGAGCGTGCATCAAGGCAACCCGTATATGTTTGGGCCTACATTTTCAAATAAAGGCACTGGATGTGAAGACGACAAAAAAGAAAAACTTTTGGTTACCAATAGAACGCAAAAGTCCTTCCCTGTGGGTAGGGTTGTTATGTTACAAAGAATTGACGATGAGTGGATTCCAATGGACTTTGGAGATGATGATGTACAATCGTTTAGTTCTGTAGGTAAATGGAACTTCCAGTATTTAATTGCAGACGGCGATTCCTACTTCAAAGACGATAGACATTATTTTGAAGAACAAGTGCAACCTGAACTAGCTGGCTCTATAACACCCTCTCAGTACGAGTCATTGTTTAGATTTAATTTTTACGACACCATCGTAGATGCTATAGGCACTGTCAATAACTCCGCAGGGATTGATGCTGCCAATCACCCCTTTAAAAGCACGGGGCAAGTAACTTTAGAAAATAGTATTTCAACTGCGACAGTACCATCCGGGGCGCCAAACAGTAGCTGCGGTAATGTTGGTAGCAGTGGCAATACAACTACAAGCGCTGGCCCTATTGCTAGTAGGATAGAGGCTAATAATGGCATTTACGTTAGGACTCTGGAATCTTCTGAACCTGTTTCGGGATGTTTTAGCCCTTCAAGTGGATGCGGGCAGGCTCTTGAGGATTTACGAGCAAACATACCACAAGGGGGAGGCCCCTTTAGTGCTGATTTTGAAGCTGCAATGGAGGCATTTCAAGCTGCTATAGGGGAAACAACCCCAGTCCCACCTTGGCATCCACATTACGACGGACAGCTCACGCTTGGTTCACCCCCTGCTAACAGTAATCACTCTGTGAAGCTATGGGAGCAAGTATATCGAAATGGACTATCTACTGAAACCATAGAAGCTCAAAAAACAAATGATGATGGAAATGGATATTGGTATAGGTTGTTTAACACGACTCCAGAGGCCGGCCCAGATTGGAAACCCAAGAACAACTGGTTCTACTGCGTAATGGGCTGCCAAAGAAAAGAAATGATTCAAGGTATCGTACCTAATGCTGCAGGTGGAACTTCTTTTGTTCAAAGAAGGCTGTGTACCAAGTTTGGCCCCATATCATCATACGAGCAGTCTTTTGCAAAAGCCTTACTTGCTCAACTAGACGGAATATGCGGCGCAGAAAGAAACGATTTTCCACAAGTTAAAACATACGTATGGAAAAAGTCCGAGCTCAGCAAGAAATTTGTGGGCAGTAGAAGATATCTTAATGTGACTTCTTTTGATATGATGTCTCACAGATGGAATGGCAAAAATTATAGAGACTTCTTATCTTTAAGCAACCCTAGTTATGATATGAATGGGGCTTTGGTAGAAAATCCTTCTGATCAGAGCTTTCATCAGTTTCAGCCGTTTTGGGGGGCATTATTTACAGAGGGGTACACTGAAGATAGTGTTACCAAGCTTATAACAAGACGCTCTTCGACCAGCACTGTTGGGCATATGTGCTGCAACGCGGCTACTCATGCGTTTTCTGATCATTTTGGAACTATGTACTTAAATTCTCATGGTGGTAAAGGCCCTAATGGCTTTAGTGCTGCCGATGATCCTGCAGATTATAGCTATGCGCTTAAAGTCGCTGGCGCTCCCACTAGTATTGATAAGATATATGGGAATGGGGATATTAATCTAGTACATCTACCAGCGGATATTGGAACTAATGCCTCTCCCGATGGGAAATATGGATCACCTATAAATGATTTTCAGAGGATGATAAGCTTAGTAAATGTTGTTAATCCGGGACGCAAGAATACTCTAGGTGTTTACGAGGCGTTTGATCCAAAAAGGTCAGAAGAGCCCTATGTTGCGGCATCCGGGTCTATAACAGTGGATTGGGGTAATGGCAAAAGCGCAGAACCAAACCCGCTGGCTATTAATGTCAGGACTTACTTCGCTAAAAAATACTACGACATTAATGGTGAGCAGTTTGGAATTCAAGACAGACAATGTTGGGTATATGAAAAACCAGTACGGCTGGCTGCAGCTGCAACAACAGACAAAAATGCAAATTCTACTGCGGGTGATCACGTAAGTCAATATGCAATGGACAGCCATTACGACCTACAACCTGTGGCGCCTAAATTGACCTTTGTACCACTTAGCGCCGAATGGGTTGGAGCATTTGACTCTCATGACCGTATATATTCTATGATTGAGAACAGGAGAGCGTATTCTGGTACATACAATGAAAACTGGCATCAAGTTGCGTTTGAGCACCTTAGTGTTCCCCAGAATAACAGCAATCCCCCTGACTGGTCAGAATTGCAGGGAGCTGGGTGGTATTGGGGCGACACAGATGGAAAAAACTCTCAGATTAACAATACAACCATTAGCAGGTTGTCACTCTATCCATTAGAGCAAAAATACGACCACACAAACACTATTACTGGTGGCTCATATGCAGTTTGGCAGCAAGACCCAACCGTATACCCAGCTGGGCCAGACTATGTAGAGCAAATCAATACATATGGTGGAGATAGAGGAAACAAAATATTTAGAATTGGTAGAAATCATGAATTCATTATGACCCCTGCCATAGATACAGCGAGCTTTATGGATCCCAATGCGCCTCCCGCTACTGGCCCAAGCGACTTCGATATTGATTTTATGGAGCCAGAAAATGAAGGAACAGCACAAGTTGACACATACGTGGGGCTTACTATCTTCCCAACAGAACCAAACCACGGGTTAGTTGGAGCTAATGCGAATGAGACTGTTGACGACGGTGACGGAAATTTTACGCCTAGCCCTAATGCCAATCACGTTGTTAAATTAGAGCCCGGCTTCCCATTTGATGGATATGTAAGACATAGAACTACATTTACTGACGATGGAATCATTGGCCCCAGACAATGCTGGCATGAAAACACTGCAGACTGCATAGGTATTATCACTGCTAGAGCAAACGTTTCTACAAGCCAAGCTAATCTTGTATGCACTACAATTAATACCAGAGGATTAAACACTTATAAACCACAGATTGTAGGCGAGGAGTATGGATCTTGGGGAGCTCCGGGGCAAAATATTAGCTCTCTTGGTGGAGAACACCTATTTGCCAGAGTATTTGAATCTTGGCCAGACGACCAGACACTTTTTGACGCTAGATACTTTGCAGTAATGCACTTTAATCCGGGAGACCTGCTATCAGAGCCTTTAATAGACGATGAATTTGAGCAAGATGGTCTAGAATATACTAGGGAATTAATAAGCCAAGAGGTGGACTATAGAGTCCCTACGCTTGTGGGGGCTGGAACAGACACTAGAAACTGGCCAGAGCTTCTCAAGGGTGAAACTGTATATGGTAATAACGTAACCAGCGCTGGACTAATAGCCGATTATGACATGTGGAAGGTCTCCACAATAAGACGTGGTATGCTACTCCCGTTTACATATACTCTTCCAACGATTGGATTATCCGATCAGGACATTCTATTTCTTAATGATTTAAACGGAAACCCACAAAGAGGCACTGGATTTAAGGTTGGGGACACGCTTACATTCCAAGGCGGCACTGGAACAGATGCTAAAATAAAGGTGACAGAAGTTGGCAGCAATGGGGAAATTGATCTGTTTGAAGTAATAGATAACGGTAGAGACTTTTTGCCATCAGACTTCCCTAAATCAACATGGGTTAACAATCAAAATGCAGCCACATTCTCATCGCCTTTAGTTGTCGCTGTTCCAGATGTTGGGGTTGAAGGTAAGGATGTATATATTACCGCTAAAAGCGGGACTGTGGTGTATAAAGACATGACTGATGCCGCCCCGCGCACTAGCCAAAATTCGCCTGCAAGGGTTAGCCTGCCTGTCCCAACAGATGAAAACGATGCTATAGGCAGAGAAGAAAACAAAGTTAATACAGTTTCTCTGCCCCTAATAGCTGCTGATGGAACCTTTAGAAGCTATGATGTGTTCCTGCACTACCATAATGATATCACAAGTGTTGTATCTTATAACCAATATGACACTGTAAACGCAGGAACATTGAAGGATAACAACAAAGTACAATTTATGAGGCTTGAATTAAGCACCAGATAACTTCAAAAAACGAACATTTTAAGTGTATACTATATATAGATACAGTCTTTAATCAGGAGTAAATAAAAATGGCTGAAATTAATTTTTACGCGAACAATGTAACCGCTACAAGTTCTAGCGGTGATGCAGGGTATATCCAGATAAATCACACGGCAGGGTCTGGATTAGGCTTCTACGGTGGTGGATATGGAATATCTGTGCCCGTTTCCACCTTCCAAGACACCACATTTACCACAAATTCTGATGGTACGGCAACTGATTATATTCAGTTACACAATACCAAATACGATGCTGGCAACTCTGGAGTTCTTGCGGATGGCAACTCAATTGCCAATCTCAACAATGTGCCAAACTACTTGGCGCCTCTGAATATCAGATTTACGCACAGCTCCGCCGTTAAGGTTCAGAACTGCAAGTTGCGAATCTTTGACAGAAATGATATCGCCAAGCATGCTAGTGGTGTTTCTACTATGGTTTATGAAATTAGACATCCGTCAGCTCTCCAGTCAGTAACTAACCTCAATTTTAGAGGACGAACTGACAACACTTGGGTTGAGTTTGACGCAGAAGATAGCGATAACCCCGCTGACATGACTTTTACAAGTTCACCCGGAATGAGTGGTCTGAATACAGATAGCACTGATACAGATACAGCCAAAGGCTATTCCACAACAACTGGAAGCGCACACACTAGTGCCCGCCATGACTGGTATGCTGCTCTTAGTGCCTCACCACACTCTATCGGCAGTAAGACTCAGTATGGTCTCTACTTCACGGTAGAATACCTCTAATTTTCTAGAGAACCTGATTAAAGAAAAAGCCCCAATCCAAACGGAGAGGGGCTTCTTTTTATAGTGGGGGGAAGAGCGCCCACTGGTGACGCTCCACAAGAACTATTCGTTCTTTTCGGTTTTAGGGTTCCATTTGACCCACCCAGAATCTGGGAGCCAGTTACCATCGCTATCCTTACGCTTTGGAAATAGACCACCACCTTTCTTGTTTGCACCAAACGATAGCCTTGCCCCACAATCTGCACACCGTAACTCATAGTACTGGTTATCATCAACCGTTCTAACTACAAATTTGATGTTGTCCGATCCGCATTTGCCACAGACATTCTGTTCAAACACTTCTTGGAATCTACTTATCTCAGCGAAAATGTCTCTATGAGAGTCACCTTCAATTTCAGCGCTAATGCGCCTGTTGTTTGTGGTGTATGTAATTTTCATTATTTGCGCCACTCCTCTATATAGCCAATTACTTCTTCAGGGATGCTACTCTTGTCTTGCTGGTATGTATTGAGTCTATCAATAATGTCGCTAGCAACTTTTTTAGAAATTTTTCGACTGCTATTTACATTAAATACTGCAGACAATAAGATCGCACCGTTAACATTTAATTGACGACACTTTACATCAATAAAGTTGGATTGTGCATCAGACATACGGCTTGAGTCGTCATATCCACCGTCTGAGCTTTCTTTCTTAGCAGAGAGCTCACGCACAATTTTTGCTGTATCCTTCTTGGTCATTTCTTCTGCGGCTACAGCTTTAATTCTCAATGCTTTACGTAGTGCTCTACCTTCAGCACGAGTGCTGGCTGTTGCGATTGCATAAGCACAGAACATATCATCCGTGTTGCCCTCCCAACAATCTGCCACTTCAGAAAATCTCATTCCATTTTGGAACTCAACAGTAAACACCACAGTTGCACGTCCATGATGGTCGTCTCGCTGAGGTGGAAAAACCTGAGTTGGCCCACTATAGACGATTGGCCCCAAAACAACTTCAGCCACACGTCGTAATCCGTTTACTAGAGGATTGCCATTATACATCTCTTTGTCTGTAAACATACTCATTACATAATCGTTCCATTGAGGATCGGTCATTGCTGGAGCATCTGACGCAATAACGTCAGTAACAGAAGTGTCCGTATTAGATGGTGTTTCCAACTCTACAGTTTCAAATAACATATCTTGCATTTCTTGTTCCTTTGTCATAATTCTATCTCAATAAACCTCTTTGATTTTGCAGGAAACTTTTTGTCAATATTTTGCAGTTGTTCAGTTACACTTACAACCATCTTTTCTTTAGACGCTAGGGAAACAAAGTCAAGCATATTCTTAACCCGAATAATCGCAAATCCCTTACTTAGGATAAGACCTGTTTTTTGGTCGTCAGCCTTGATTTGCTTCTGCAACTTCTCTTCTCCCCAAATTGGAAGAAAGTGAGAAGGCCCGTCTATTTCTATTATAGTCTTGAGAGATGGTATATACAAATCTATTTCTAAATTTTCGTTAGGAATTAGGTTCTTTTTATGGAATTCCACTCTATATCCACGATCCGTCAGTTCTTCCAGTAGGAACTTTTCCATTTTGGAACCCTCTTTCCCCGCACGCCGTACTGCTTCAATGGCGAGTGATGTAATTTTTTCCCGCTCCTCTTCTGGCATACTAAACCAGCGCAGCTTCGCATCAGCGCAGCGCCTGTCATATTCTTCTTCGGGCATTTCGTTCCAGTACTTCTTGACAGTTGAGCTAATCTTTAGCCGCTCTTCCTTAGTTCGTATTAATCCCTTAGTCGGGTGTTTTGCCCTACCGTTAGCCAAGGCGCTCTTCTGGGCCTGACTTTTGGATTTCATTTTAACGCCGTGTTTAACTAAAATACGCCTAATCTTATTAGGGTATGTTTCGTATCTTTCAGCTATTTCATATGTGCTGCAGCCTTCAGATTCGTACAATCTTACAATATCTGTCTCGTTCATTTTTACACCTCTATAATTTTATAAAGATCAAAGTCTGGAGCCACGGAGTGTGGTTCGCATCCAGTTAATCTAATAAATTCTTTTTTGCTTGACTGGTTGTTACAAACAACCCTTACGGATTCATCCCTCGCAATTCTGATAAGCTCAATAGGGTCTTTCTCTCCGTACCATCCATAATAAAAAATAGTATCAAATTTGTTTACAATGTTCAGGGCTTTTTTGGTAGTTTCTATAGAAGTAGTTATTAGATTCCCTGTAAAGTGCCAAATATCCACTGAGTCAAAGAAGCCACACTTGGCGGGTATGGAATTGGGGCCACAGTTGTCGTAGAAGATGCTGGCATCCTCCAGAGAACCCTCTGAAACGCCCTCATTCAGGCTCTGTAGCGCCTTGATTAAAGGTTCTGACTCATGAGTGTTATTAAAATAAATGCCTACATTCATCGTTGTGCGTCCTCCACGTAGTCTGTACAGATACCCCAAATATTCTTAGTTTTATACTTCTCCACCTCTTCTAGTGTCTGGCAGACAATGATAGAGAGAGGGGTCACTTCTTTCTTGGGATACGTCCAAATAAAGTTTTTAGATGTTAGTGTGAAATCGTCTTCTTGATGCCAAAAATAATGAAGTTCAGTTACTGAAAGGCTGTATAAAGCTTTTAAATTCTTAGCGTGCAGGATGAAGTTGGGGTTAGCAATGAAATCATAGGACACCTCTCGCTCTGGGCCATCGTGACCAAGATACCATTTAAGGCCTAAGCTCCAGACATCCACTTCAACTAACATAGTTTCTGCAACTTTCTCAAGCTGAGAGATGACATTATCTTCTTTTTGGGGGCCATTAAGGTTGCCCCTGTGTGAAATTATTTTCATTTTAAATACTTATCTCCTTTAACTGAAGGCTTTTTTACGACCACTGTAATCGTATCTTCTAGAGCTTCAAAGTCTGTGGCTTTTCCAGCGTCAATGCGAATAATGTCTCCCTCTCCATGCTCAACTCCGTTCATTAATACCTTGCCCCTGACTATTACTGTGAACTCTATTGCTATTTTATGCAAGTGCATTGGCTCTTTGTCTCCAGCTTTGTATTCTTTGACAGCGACCTCAAAAGCCGCAGTCTTCCATGCGGAGGGTTCAAAGTCGCCAATGAACCAGCCACCAATCATGTCCTTTAGATTTTTACTCATTTATGATTCTCCAAAAAATAGTTTAAGTCCTCTGGAGTGCCTAGACCCCACATCTTGTTAATATGAAACACTTTTAGCTTCTTGTCGTCTGCAATGGCTTCATTAAATACGGGGCAGACATAAAACTCATTGTTAACACGAACGTCTTTTTCTATCATTTGTTCTGCATACTTAACGTAGTCGGAGCCTTTAGTCCAATAGTAGATTCCCACAGTGGCGATGTCACTAATTGGATTCTTTTCTTGAACCTCTGTCACAAAGCCATTATCATCAAGTTTTGCATAGCTCCACTTTGGATGGTTTGACTTAAAGGTCAGCATGCCGCCATCAATGTTATCGCCAACCATTGAGTACATAAACTCGTTGGAGTCCCATTCCACAAACTGGTCTGAGTTTGCCATGAGTAGTGGTTGGTCGTTGTTAATAAACTCTTTTGCCAACAATGTTGTACAAGCTGCGCCTTCAGTCACGCCATCTACCTGAACGATCTCACACCCCGGAGAGATGTTATTTAAAACGTTGTTTAGGTTATACTTGTCATAGTGTGATTTTTGCACAACAAATATATGTTTAGCGTCAATATTGATATTTTCGACCACTACTTGAATCATCGACTTGCCGTCTACTTCAATGAGTGGTTTTGGAAACGTGTATCCAGCCTGCTGAAATCTTGACCCAGCTCCTGCCATAGGAATAAGAACATTCATTTTTCCCCCTTGCCATTTAGGTTTAACTTCTTTTTGTGTTTTGTCAATTCTCTTAATCTCTTCTACTATATCTTCCAGTATAACATCATCTGGATTCTTTACTGCAAACAAATTACCACCAGAGTCCATAGCTGCCTTTCTGCCAACATGTGAGTCTTCAATAATAATTGTTTCGCTTGGAGATACTCCAGCATGAATCATACACCTTAAATATATCTCTGGATGCGGCTTTGGCTGATTAACGTCCTGATTGGAAAATATCTCATCAACAAATTCAATCAACCCTCTGCGTAGCAACATCATTTTAATAGTGTGCTTAACTGAGTTAGAACCAACATAAACTTTGTATCCTGACTTTTTTAATTCTGATAATGTGTGTGCCATCCTATGGTCAGTAGTCATGCTATTGATAAGCTGCACTGTTTTAGCTTGCTTCGCTTTCCAAATGTCGTTATACAAATCCTGCGACAGGCCTTTGTGTTCTGTTAATAGTCCCAACTTTTTCTTGGTTGGTAGTCCATCGTAGGTAGATAGGTGCTCTTCTCTACTAATAACACATTCGGGTGCTATATCAGCAAGTGCTAAATTCATGGCATCATAGTGCAAGTCCCTTGCATCTACTAAAACACCATCTAAATCAAACACTATAAGTTTGATCATTATATCTCTCCTCTGATTTCAGGATTTATATCGTAGTCTCTAAATACCCTAGCTAGCTCTGTAGGATATTCGCTAGTAACCCACTTGCCTTTGTGTACTGCGGTGGCGATATATGGGTAGACGGTAGAGTGCCAGTGAAAATATCCGCGCTGAACATCGTCCCTGTGGAATGAATACAGTCCTTTGTAGTTGGCTTTCCTACAATATTCCTGCCCTACCGTCTCAAATTCCCATATACTCTGTCCTAGATTATTCTCTAGAAGTTCTATTAGTCTCTCTGTTTTCCATATAGTTGGTTGTATTGCGAATACATAATCAAATGTATGTCTACAATACTTTAATACTTTACTTGATTTATATTTTATATCTTCCCTTGTGTCCTTTGGGCTGCCACCTTTTAGTAGTTTTACGAAGTCTACGTCGCCTACAGCCTCTTCAGCTTCTTTCAGATAATTTTTATCTACTGTATCGCATAGTATCATGTCTTCATGTGTGAACAGAACTTTGCCTCGACCCAACTGCTTGAGGCAGGACAGAAGCCTATCCGTGTAAGCCTCGCTATCATTATATGCAACATGTTGAAAGCTACTATCTTCTGAGCCATCTAGCTCATTAGAAAATATATACTTGTTGTCAAAGTCTACCGTACAATACTTATTGAATTCGCCAAAGAAGGCTGGCCAACAATCGCTGTACTCTAAGTGTGAATATACTGCTACGTCCATCATTCAAACTCACATTCTAACGCATCTTTGGCATCCCACAGGTTATGCTTTTTAAACCACCAGTGGTAAAACGCAACTGCGTTTGATAAGTCATTAACATTAAAGCAAGGTTGTTCTTGAACCCATTCATGGAATTCACTATCTAAATAAAACTCGTTGTACAGGTCATTAAATATTCCTGCGAAGCTGGACATAACTTTTTGGTCTCCATAAAACCACATGTCTGCCGGGCCTTGATCAAACATGTTCCAGTCTGCCATCTTGACAGTTGACATATCCAATGTCGGATCAAATGTGATACACTGCACGGGAATTGAATCTGGATTTCTATTTATTCTTCCGATGTCAAATCTAGCCTTCACAACTATGTCATATTCGTTTCCCGTCTCGTAACACAGCTTAAACGACTGTTGCACAGAGTAGAAGTGTGACATTATTACTTCTGGCGTGCGTCTCATTGGTGGGCACGCTTGAGGTAGCGAATACAGATTTCTTTCTCTTGCAAAAGGCATAAAGTCTATCTGAGGCTGATAAACAAAAGCCTTTGGTTTGTATATGTCGTTTATTTGCTGGGACAATTCTGGTTGCCAGCTGTGAATGAACACGTCGGGATTGCATTTGCTGTATATGCGGTTCAGCAGATGCTGATAACCATCCAAACCTTTTGAGGTTCCGTCCTGCTGGGAGTCAAAATACCCATGCAAACAAAGGGCAACCTTTTTATCTTGTGGCACTGAAACTTCCATAATTAACCTTTTTGCTTTTTACAAACCCATATTGTGACAAGTCCGGGTATCCTCCTTCTTCGTGCTGATCAAACTGGCTCTCTGGATAAACACTTAGTAACATAAGACCTCTAGCCGCCCATTCTGGGGTGATATAAGCGTTGTATCCCATGGAAGCTACTTCATCCTCAGACATCGGGGTAGATTCATTCCTTCCCGACCACCTAAGCTTTTTAAGGGCTTCTACTGCACCAGCATCGTCCGTCAGAATCATTCCACCCTTTCCCAGCTTAAGGTTCTTTTTAATGCCAAAAGATAAACACATAAGCGTGCCTTCTATGTACATTTCTGACGTAAACCTCTTAGCTGCGTCATAAATTGGATATGGCTTAAGTTGGTATATGCCTTGCCATTCCAATTCTTCTAGCTTAACTCTGCCACCGGCCTGTATAATAGACTGTGGCACTGACAAATAAGTTTTGCTAGGTATAGTAACTTCTTTAACCTGTAAGTACTCACAGCACATCCGTATGGCGTTAGTGCAGTTGTCCACTGCTACAGCATACTTAGCACCTGTGTAGTGAGCTACTTCTTCTTCAAACCATTTAACAATTTCGTGAGGGTTTCTTAGCATTTTTCCAATCCATAATATATAACCTTAAAACCACAGGATTTAAACAAACTTAAGCTTGCCTCATTCCCTGCTTTAACTTTTGCAACTGTATTCGGAAACTCTTTCATAAATTCATTAAGCATATATTTGGCCACGCCCCTACCCCTATAAGCAGGATGTGTAGCAACTCTAATGTCGCCGTTTACATGCCCAATAAAACCTATTGGTTGATCCCCTCTAACGCAAACACGATATGTGGCATAGTTACTTAGCATGAACTCGTGATGGTCTAATGGAAGAATCACGTCCTGTGTGAAGAACCCCTCACTTCCAATGTTGCGGACTTGTAATATAAAGTCCCAATAATGATACAGGCACTTATCCATTCTTAGTTCTTCTTCTTTGGTTTTGTCTACCATTTGCATTCTCTCATCTGAAGGGAATCCTCCTCTAATTGTTTCATGTATTCTCTGCTTCCATCTACCCCTTTAGTGATTGGGTTTAATGCAGAACCGATGTCTATATAAGTATTACTCTTGTCGAACATGTGTAGCTCATGAATGGCTATATTTGATAAGCTAGACGCTGCGAACAAAAACACAGAGCCTGATATATGACTGCTTGAAATACGTTCTTTTATCTCGTCTATAATACCCAAGTCATTGACCATACAGTTTTCACCAACCCTAAATGATCCAGCAAAGTTTATTTGGTGCTCGTCTAATTCAGCCGCCTCGTTTACTATAAAGTATACTTCTTTATGCTCTAGGATCGGGACTATCTCATTAATAAATCTCGTGTAGTTGCTATTAATAAGGAGATTAGCCCACGTTAGGTTTTTGGGATTGCCAGCTAAACTACGTTCCTTCATGACAAGATGCGGCCCCCACATTTGAGCGGTACAGCAAAAACAGTTGAGTCCTTTGAAATAGTTGTCATCGTTATACAGCAAGGCCTTGACCACCCGTCTCTGTGTCTCTTGGTGTATCTTTGGGTCAAAGTGTTTTACATCGTCCTTGCTATTGTCCGCATTAAATGTAGCCCCGCCAATTTGATTATGACTAGACTGCATCGCCACCTCAATGCCGTTACACACTAACAATTCACCATCGGAGAATCTGGAAAATGAAAAGTTCTCACCAGACTCTAACATGGATTTTATGGTATTAAAGTCATCTGTCATATTCTTATTTGGCGATAGAGACATGCTAGTCATTTTTAATTACATCCTTTATCACACGAACGTTAATAGTCTTTGTTCTATCGTGATCGCCATATTTAATTTGCTGGTGTAGATTCTTGATGGAGCTTTTTAGTTTTTTTCTCAGTTTGAGCCCCAACTCTTTTTTGATTAGGGCGGAGCTCGTTTTGTAAGACCTCTGATCAATAACGTGCTGGTAGTGTATCTCTACCTCTGGTATCGCAGCCTTAATTAAGTCTACGACCTGATTTACAGAATAGTTCTCATTTGTGACATTGTAAATCTTGCCGTTTGAGTTGGGGTTGTCTAAGCACTCCATATATGCCAAGCATAGATCATCTACATGCAAGCATGGACGGCACTGTTCGCCCCCCTCAACCATGAGTTTATTGTCTCTAATTGCCCTGTCTAACATGGTGTTAACCATTACATCTAAACGCAGCCTTGGAGAATAACCATACAAGGTTGCTGGGCGTAAAGAAGTAATCCCCATATTTCCGTATATCATATAATAGCTCAAAACATGGTCTAACTCTGCTTTTATTTTCGCATATTGTGTAATTGGTTCAGGAATTTCTTTCTCTGTTACTAATTTTCCCTGCTTTATCCCGTAAACACTAGTAGTAGATGTCTGAATGAACTTCTTAATTTTTTTTCGGAGACATGTTTGAATTACATTCATAACTCCATTGTAGCTAACATCGTGAGTAAAATTATAATCAATGTCGGAGCTTGTGTCGTTTGAAAGACACGACAAATTAATCACAGCGTCAGCATTGTTAATCAGGCGCGAGATACCCTTGTCTCTAGTGTCTTCCTGAACGCATTTAGACGTGACACCAGTTTTCTCTCTATACTCCTGCACGCTATCCCAAAACCAGAACGTGTCTACAACAGTCAGGTCGTATTTTTGTTGTAGCATGGGGCATAATCTAGAGCCTACAAAACCAGCTCCTCCAAAGACAACTACTTTTTCAGGCATTGAAGATCCTCCAATATTTTGTGAATTTTTTCCGAAGATTTTCCATCTCCATATGGGCAGGGAAGTGTTACTATGGGGTTGATCTCGCAAACTTCCATCACGTCTTGATAAACGTCTTCTAGGTCTTCTGGAAGCGGACACATAAAGGCAAAATCCCCTACGCCCTCAGTACGCTCAGAAACCTTTCTGCATACAATACATCTCTTCCCAAAGAAGCTAGACTCTTCTTGCAGCCCACCGCTGTCGGTAATCAAAAATTTACACCTGCTTACCATATCTATACAATCTGAGTAGGCTAGGGGCTCAATCACTGTGACATCTGTTAGGAGATAATCATACCTTCTGACATTGGGGTTGGGATGGATAGGCAGTATGAATTCCAAGTGAGGACTGCTGACAGAAATTCTGTTTATTTCTTCAAACCATTCTTTTATGTTTTCATGGTTCTCTCTTCTGTGCATTGTTACTAGCACAAAATCCTCACTTTCAACGGTATAATCCACAAGGTTATCAAGAACCGTATTTCCAACTACATGTACACCTCTCTTAGAATTGTTAGACCGCATAATATTATGGGCAGAGGAAAAGGTTGGGCAGAGATGCAAGTCCGCCATTGCTGATATGGAACACCTATTGAATTCCTCTGGATATGGGTTTTGTTTGTCAAATGTTCTTAGGCCAGCTTCTAAATGAATGACAGGTATATTCCTATGAAACGCACCCAGTGCAACAGAAAAGGCAGATGTGGTGTCGCCCTGCACCATAACAGCATCAACATCATCTAATATGCTCATGTTATTTAAGACAGAGCAGACAATCGAGTCTAGTCTAGTGCCGCCAAGAGAGTCATCAACACACAGTTTAATATATTCGTAATCTTCAATACTCTTGTCTATAAGGGAAGTGTGCTGACCTGTGAATAAGATCTTAAATGGTATACTGCCCTCTATCTCATCAATTACAGGTTTTATTTTTATCCACTCTGGTCGTGTTCCGAAAGATATTAATAGCATTACATATCCTTTACTAATCTGTATCCCTGTGATACTATAAATTTCCAATAAGAGTTAGCCTGAGCGTGACCAAGCCCTGTCCGCGATGTTGCCGACATGTCCTCACCATACTTTTCTGGACTGGTCGAACCCCACATATCTTTATCATCTTCTGGGTGTGGTGGCACGTAGGTCTTCAAATTATAGTGTTTTTGTAGTACATACGAGAAGTGCATGTCTTCACCACCAGCCACGAGTCTTGTGCTTGGCATGTCTGCCCAGTAAGCCCTTAGCCATTCCCTCTCAAAAAACCAGCAGTGCCCCATGATGTCTACTGGCTCTACATCATTACTAGGGTTAGCTGCCCCAAAGGCTTGGTACTGACAGGCTGGGTAATTTTGGTAGTCATCGCCTGTCATCCTCACCCCCCTACATCCTAATAAACCTACGTGAGTCTGCATTGTGGTGATACAGTTTTCCAACCACTTCTTACCGGGAATGGTATCATCATCGAGCATGCAAATAAATTTAGTATCCGCATTGAGCGCATAGGCAAACCTAGCCCAGACACCAAGATTCTCGTTACACATAGCTGTGGTAGCGTTCTCCACAACCTCTTTAGGAAACTTGTCGTATGAACTCTCGTCATAGTTAGCCCAAAACATGACTTTGATATCGTCTATCGTCTGAGCTTTGACGGCCTCATACTGCTCCTTGAGAGCGTGAGGTCTTTTATAACCATTGAGAATTACTGTTATCATTCGCATATTCCTTTATAATACTATTCATGGACTTTGCCATGTCTTCATTACCCAAGAGCTTAATAAGCTTCTGAACCCTATTCAAGCAGGTGTGTTTGTTTTTGACTGCGGACTTCCAAGATTTAGAGTCTGACCCAAGTAGCTTAGTAATGACTCTCTGGGAAGTCTCGTCTTGAGTTTCATATTTACCCTTAAATGAAACATCCTTGCCATGTAGGATAGCATCAAAAAATTGCTGTGGAACCCTTGGGCCATCTACTGTCACAATAACTTTCTTGTATTTTCCATATAGTTCTGGGGTATATTGGATAGGAATGGCTAGGTCAGCCGACTCTAGCTCGGGAGACGTTGTTATAAAATGCCAACTATTCACGCCCTCTATTTCCTCTGAAAATCTTGAGCTTGCGTTGTAATCACAGACAATGCCTAGGTCAATATCATAATCTATAAAAGATCCAGCAGTAGGTAAAAATATATCTGCCCCATTCATAACACTATGGAGTTTAAGTTTTTTTGTTTTTACTTTGATGGCGTCTTTTGGCAGGTTGCTAAATAAGAACGGACAATTTATCCCCTTTTCTAAAATCTCTGACTCAATGGTTTCTAGTTCGTGTTGCTGTATTCCCGATACATTCACAACGATCTGAATAGTTTTCTTATTCGATAGATATTTAATAATGTCACCAGTTAAAAACATATAATGGCAGAATATGACATCTGGCTTGTACATGTCTAGCTTATCAAAAGCGCTCCTCCCATCAGACCACAGTTGAGCCTCAAGGCCCATCCTCGTTAGTGCCTCTGAGAGATACCCAGCTTCTGTGCTTTCGCCATTAACGTAGTTTTGTATTAGTGCTTTCATTTGACTTCCTAATTTCATGATATGTCTTAATGTTACTTATCTTTACCAGCGGGGCGCAGTCATTGCTAACAACGGATAGCTTATGCTTGCTTCTCGATAGTTCGTTCAGTGCCTCAAAAATAAACTTGGTTTTGTAATCTGCATCAGATATGATATTCCTTATGGCCTCCACTATATCTTGACTGTGAAGAAATAGAATCTCTGACCAGATATTGTCTATCCCATAGCAGAAGTTCTCTGTAAAACCTTGTTCGTTAATAGTCATCCCTACCTCTAGATTGCTGTTATCCTCCTCTTCTAACACTACAAAAGAAGATCTTAGAGAGGCCATAGACAGTACATCTCTATTGATCATCAGCTCTCCATTACATATTAACAGTTTGTTGTTGGTGGTGTTGTTAAGACAGAGCCTTAGACTTTCGCATGAATTAGAGTGTTCATACAACTGATTCTCTACAATGCGAATGTTTAGGGTTGGATAGTTTTCTCTAATATACTTTGCTATTTTCGTTGACCCAAAGCCACTGCATAGAATTACCTCAAAGTCAGAAAAAACGCTTTTGATTTCTTCTATCTGCATGTCTATCAAGCATTTGCTACCAACTTTAAGTAATGGAATCGGGCCATATGACTTCATGCGATAGCCACAATTCTCAGAAAGCAAGACGACGCTAATGAAATCATCTATTCTATCTTCAGATGATCGCTCTCTGGGAGATGTGATGAACTTTGTGTTTCTACGCATTCTCTAGCCTTATGAAAAGACCGTGGGATTCTGCTTCTTCTTTGACACCTTCCTCAAAAAGGAGGTAATCGTTGTAATCTAGGTATCTTGCGGAGATTACTTTCCTCATTATTACATTCACCCCTCCATCCTCAAAATATACGCATTTCTTAAGGTCTTCATTGAGAGCTGTGTCGATGTTCTTGAATGTGTTAGGAGAGATTGTCTGTCCGCCAAAAATTCTCGTGCAGAAGTTGTATCCAGCGGTATTCTTGAATGATTCAAAATCCATATCTCCATCATTAGAGAGCACAACAACAGTAGATCCTACACCTTCTTTGAAAAGCTTCTGCGTACCCTTTAGCGTGTTGGACTTTACTATTCCTTCTGATACATATCTATGAGCAATGACAACAAACATTTTCTTGCGATCATAGTCAATATCCAATATTGAGTTGACAGTAGTCAAAACATCGTCGTTTTCCTCGTCAGCAAAAACAACAACAGCAAACTTATTTTTCTTAGAGTCCTTGACTTCTTCTGCACTTAGTTCAGAATCAAGTGATGTGTAGTAGTTGCATGCATCGTTTATAATGTAAAACTCTTTTTCGTCATCGTGTGCATGAGTCAGCAAGTCTTCAAACTTACTAAGCCTGCCGAGTTCACATCCAACCTGAGAAAGCTTTCCGTTCTGTTCTTCAAATTTGGATAGCTTGCAGTCCCTGCAAGATGTTTTAGCCCAGTTTTCTTGTTGCTTCGATTTCATAAGATAACCCCAAAACCCGTGTTGAGTCAATTGTAAGTCCGCAGCTTTTGATTAAGTTTTTTGTATAATTAATATCTAAGCAGGATCTGTTACTAAAGATATTTTCGTTGGCTTCTGGGGTAGACCATCCACCTCTGATAATGTGCCTAGCCAACAGTCTAATGTCTAACCCTCCGATTATAAGCCTGCCATTAAGCCTCATCTTCTGGGAGATTCCAACAATAGCGTGATGAACCTGCTCTATTGACATGCCATTTAGGCAGTCAGACGCTAGGATGAGTTCGCACTCATTGTCTGCATAACTACGAAGGTCAATGTTCCCATCTAGAACTTCAACTCGTTCGTATCCTTCTATCGTATCTTGTTCTGGGTTAACTATATGTAATTTCATCTTTATACTCCATAAGCTGCGTCAAATATATTATTCCAAGAGTCAATAAACATCTTCTCTGAAAAATCGTTTAATATCGTTTCTCTGGCGGCGTTTCCTAGTTTAGTCCGTAGCTCTTCGTCTCCTAGGAGCTGCTCTACATAACCTCTTAACTCTTCTTCATCATTTGATATGAATCCGTTTTCTCCATTCTTGACTATTTCTGGAATCATGCACGTAGCGGTGGTTACAATGGCTCGTCCACAAGACATGGCTTCTAGTAAGGCTGTTGGTACGGGGCTAACCGTTGAGGTATTTAGGAATACCTGAGCTGTATTGTACTCTTCAACCAGTTTTTCCACAGACTCTGCGGGCTGACCAAGCTCTCCATTATCTCCAACTATTTTAGTTTCTAGTCCGTCCGTGATTCTTTTCCACCCAAAATAGTTGCAGCAATAGTCTCTATTCTTAAAATCATTTACAACACTAAGTACATAGGGCTCGTCAGTTATATCTACAGGGCTGAATAATTTAGAATCAACCCCGTGGTGAACCACTTCAGTTGTTGAACTTTGTATTCCCCATGCATCTCTAGAAAATTCAGAAATGAATACGTCAATATCGCCAGACATTGTGCGTATTTCCTCAAGCCACTCCGGCTTTACATTAGATGTAGGCAGGGTGTGTTCTAATGAAACGATGGGTAAACCGAGACGTTCCTGTAGAAGCTTGGCGGTTTGAAATTGTCCAAACTTACTCTGGGATAAAATAAAATCAAACTGTATACCATTATAGACGGAATCTTTAGGTAGAAGGTAGTAATTGCTAGGTAGGTCTGCATAGTCTGTATTCCAGTCTTTTAAACCTTCTGAACGGAAGGCATAGAAATCGTGACCCGTTTTGGACAGATTGGTTTCGTACCTCTCGTGGGTCGGAAATGTAAGAATGGTATATTTATCTTTTGTTTCTTCCCCAACCTTGCTAATTATATTTCTCGTTTCCACTGAAGGCGGCAAAGCTGGCACTCTAATACGATTACTGCTGGTCATTAATAAACCCCTTGATTAAGTTTCCGATTTTCTCATATGAGAACTCACCTGCTCTTTCCAAGCCTGTGTGTGATTCTTTTTTGTTTTCATAATAGTATCTCATGGCTTGCTTTATTTCAGATTCATCTGGGTCAAACCATGTCTCTCTACCTGTAAAGATTTCTCTAAAGGCCGCGTCTTGGTAATCACATATAGAGTTGTTTCCGCTAACTAACCAGCCAGTGGACTTGTCTTCACTGTTGATAAAATCCTTTGGCCCGCCAAAACTACTACAGATAGGAGTGTTCCCAAATGCCATAGCGTCAAAGGATGGGATAGACCATGCCTCGCCATGAGACGGGCACACAAAGCAGTCGCAGTAGTTATGAAGAGCATAAAGGTCTTCTTCTGGGATTCGCTCTGACAGAACGGCCTCCTTTTTGTATACGTTCAAATCGTCATACATCCTAAGCTCATGTTTGATCTTATTAGACATGTTCTCTACGACTTGATGCGTTTGCTCTCCACTGTGCCCGAATTTACTTACTTTTAATATCAGGGATACGGGCTCAGACGCATCAAACTCACTGTGAAAACACCGCAGAATACTCTCTATATTTTTACGCTGATTAATATCTCCAATATAATAGAACTTGAATGTTCCATCTGTTTCTGGGTTTGCCATGTCTGGATATTTGGCTGAATATTTTTTCAGATCAAATGCGTGTGGAACAACCCTAACATCACACATCAAATTGTCGCGTGACATGCTGTTCCATAGGTCTGCGTTGGGAACCCAAACCTCATCCATTTGTTCCAAATGTACAAACCACGGGTTCATTTTTATGCTGGATGTTTCAGAAACAAACAGTGCTATATTCTTGTCGAACTTGTCGGAACCAACTAGGTGGTGAGGCAATAGGTGCTGAATACAGATTGTTGCATCCCTGTAGTCCTTCTTCTCTAGTTCTTCAATTCTTGGGGGAACCTCAGAGTTTGATCCAGTCAGGGAAACGTTTCTGCACACCACATCAATTCCGACAGAATCCATAGCTAGTATGTAGTCGATAGCCGCCTGAGACCATCCCGTTCCTTCCCTATAGTGAGCTAAATATAAGACTTTCATTTAAATTCCTTAATCATGGCATCATGTAACAAATTGTATTCGTGGTTATTAAACAGGTTAGGGTGCGAACCTTTATTAGTTGGATACTTTGATGAATAAAATCCGCTACTATCTCCCACGTCTGATATATAAAAATTGTTTAATACCAATTTGTAACATTCATCTATATCGTCAGGGATTTGATATTCATAATTTAGTGATACATCAAACCCGTTCGCGTTTAGAGCAGCTATAAAAATATACTGCTCAGGCCTATACTTAAGCCTTTCTCCTGATATTGTATCCCCAAAGGGGAGGGTTACTTCTTCCTCTAGAAAAAAGTTATTCTTTTCGGGGTCTTGTAGTGGTATGTTGAACAACTTCTGAATATCTTCAGTCAAACCCAAAAATAACCAATCGGATGGGTGATAGAAAAATCCCGATGTTACAGGGTTACAAAAGAAGTAGTTGCTGGCCATTACCACACGGCTAAAAAGCTGGTGAGTGTCCAATCTGGGGCGAGGGCTGTGGCCAAGCAACTCTTCATTGATAAACTTAACAATATTGTCGTTGGTGAATACAATGTCATTTCTAACCTTGCATGATACATCAAACTTGGCTTTATTAACAGCTTGACTGCTGACAATTTGCTTGTTTACATTTACCTCCTGTTCCTCTCCAGCTAACTCTACTACATCCACCCCATCAACATCTGATCGTCCATTGGTTGAGGCTAGTATTATTTCCGACGATGGGAAATGAAGCCGGATTGAGTCTACCGTTGACTGTGTAGAATCGGAGACCGGCCCCTGAACTATAAAACTGATCATTGAAACCTTTGTACTCTAGCTGATTCCCATTGATTTCTACGTTGACATAATGCTGACATATGTTCGTAAGCAATGTCAAAATTGAAAGGGTTTCTTGTTGCAATGCCGTCAAAAGCTGCGGAGCTTTCGTTAAAATACATGCCACCCGTAGTACCAGTGGTGCTTTGATATGCTAAATCTCTACACAGCCTAGCCTCAAAAAAGGTGTTTAATCTTTCTGGCTCACATAGGACGTTGCTAATCAACCACTTAGCCAATCCCTCATGGGTAGCGTTAGGAGGAATTTGTGGTGGCTTTGGCTCTGGGTTTCTAATTCTAGGAGGAGACATCCATGTTTGTTCAATGGGTGGAATTTCAAAGCTGTCAAAATATTCTTCCCACACTTTTCCGCTTAGATTCCATTGATATTTTTCTTCAAAGTTTTTACGTGACTGTTTCCCCATCTCTGCTCTTTCCTCGTCACTGAGAGAGAAAAACTTTAACATCTCTTTTGCCGCGAGGTCATTATCTGGCACAGCTCTGAAACACCCTGTCTCTAGTTCTTTATACAAAGCTTTCGGCTTTAAGGGGATTCCTCCAAGCTTTCTCACTTCGCTCTCCATTGCAGAATAGTCTGTTGACATGACTGGAATACCGCACGCAGCCGCTTCTACTTGTGGAAGCCCAAAACCCTCAGAGTTAGCGTACTGGACATACAAGTCAAAGCAATTAATAATAGAAGCTAGGTCTTCATAGCTTGCTCCGTCTTTTACGCTGCACACTACTGCGCTTCTCTTGCCAGTGAATGGAGACTGAGCCAACGCCCCTTTGAATAGGGATGGGAATGGCCTACCTGTCTCTTTGCAAATATATGTCATTAAGACTTTAGACGACAGTTTGTGCTGGTGAATTAACTCAGGTATATCCCATCCTAAATCCGGGTAGCTGGTGTGACAGTAAAGATAGTAGTTTTTGTCTTCGGAAGAGTCTAAAAACTTTCTAAAGGCTTCAAACAAGTCTGGAAACAGCTTACGTCTTTGGTTGCGCATGACTGTCCCTATTACTTTGTGAGATGGGTCAATGCCCACGTTAACCTTGTGAAGTTCTTTGTCGGCTACCGGCATGTATGCTGGATGTGCTGACGGTGGAGCGCAGCCTATATAGTTGATCTTACCGCCTGATTGGTCTGACAAAATCCCGCCAGCCCAGTCAGAATATGACAGACAGGCATCAGCGCCTTCATAGGTAGCAATCCATTGTCTGGCTTGAGGTCGGGCATCGACCGTAGGCATTATGCACCACTTGAAGTATGGTCTATAGGGCGACCTTTCTGCAAAGTCTAGCATCCAGAAGTCGCGAATGTCGCATACTACATCTGGCAGAAAGTCTAAACATACCTGCTCAAATATCCACTCGCCAAATTGATTAGTTGGTTTAGAATTATACTCATCTTTCTGGGCTTGTGGGGCCTCGTTTGGAGGAACAACGCCATAAAACCTCCACGGAATGCCTTCAGCCTGTGGGTCTCCCGTTGTTCCATAGGAGGCCAACTCAGCAATATCATACTTGCCTGTGCTGTGTAGGTAGTTTAGGATTTCTCTAGTATAGGTTGCATAACCCGTGTTTAAGAACGTAGCCTCACTGCAAAATAGAATTCGTTTCTTACGCATTTAATTCCTCTTGACTTGATATGTCAAACTCGTTAATTCTAAATACTATTCCACGCTGGCCTTTTCCGGGGTTTCTCGCAGAAGCATGTACATGTATCTTGGAGCCCTTTTTGGCAAATTTAGCAATGGTTTCTGCACCAGTGTGCCATGCCTCACAGTTCAAAAATGTCGGGATTCTACTCTTCTCTCCCGTACTTTTCGTCTTCCTGTATACGTAGCACACCAGCGTAAACTTGACGAGGCTTACGCCATCTTGGTTTTGTAGTGTAGGGTCATCTGTTAGAAACCCTGTAAAAGAACAAAAATTCATATCTCCTCATCTTTCTATATATCTCACCTTATTATATTAGCAAGAACTAATGCCTAAAACACATTAAATCTCAAAAATATTATTGACAACAAAACTGTCGTCTTGTTTAGATACCGCTCCGCTAAACAACAAGTTGTTTCCCTCATACAAGAAATACTGATATTTATCTCTACAATCAGGGAATACAATCACACTGTCTAGAGAACACGTCTCATCTTCTATGGTTAAGAATGACATATATTTTCCCTTAGATTTCCCTTTGCTAATTCTGTAGTCTGAAACTCTCTTAATGTTGCCTGCAACGAGCAGGTTCTTTCCTTTTTTTCCGTCTAGTATCTCTTTACACGTAGTGTTTGCACCTGAAGTGTCTGCTGCCTCAATCTTTGCCATCGAAACAGGACAACCCAAGAATTTAACTTCTTGATCTACAAGCCATGAAGGCTCGTCGGATAGGTCGTATGGCGGGTTCTCTAAAAAGTAAACCTCGTTTGCTACGTACTGACTGCGCTCTAACTTGCTGGTTCCGCCACCTTCTTTTTTAGTGGGGGCAAGGTCTCTGAGACAGTCTACTAAGGTTTTCCATTTGTTAGTTTTGTAGTTTTCCGTTACCCAAGTTGTTTCCGCTTTTGTTAAACCTCTGAATATCTCGTATTCATACAAGGCGCGGTTTCTTGTGATCTTATCCTTAAATCCTCTAAAAAACCCTACAGAAGCCAAAGCCTTGAACGCTGTAGAGTTAATCTTTGGACTAAAAAAGATAAGAATCTCTAGCCAGCTGAAGCTTTTTGCAGACTTGTTAAATTCCTTTTTTAGCTCTTCTATAGCAGTAACTACCTTGTCTCCAGTTTTTCCAGTAAGAGACTTGATGTCCTTAACCCCAAAATATATCTTACCTTTGGTCATGCTGAACTTACTTGAAAAATTAGTTATATTGGGTGTCTTTACCTCTAAGTCAAACAGCTTGGCATCGCTCACTAGCTCATATACTTCTTCGTGAGTATCCTGTTTCTCATTTGCATGATACAAATATGACAAGAAAAATTCTTCTGTGTTATGAACCTTGTGATAGGCGCTCCAATATGAGCACATACCATAAGCTACAGCGTGTGATTTGTTAAAAGAGTATCTAGAAGATTTTTCAATCCAGCTGAATACTTCTTCCGCCACTTCCTCGGACACAAGCCCTATTTTTTTACAACCCTTAATGAAGTCTTTCTTCACCTCTGCCATCAGGTCTGCCTTCTTCTTACCGATGGCCTTTCTGAGTACATCTGCTTCCCTAAGATTGAATCCTGCCAATTTTTGAGCAATTCTCATTGACTGCTCTTGGTATACCAAAACCCCATAGGTTGGCTTAAGCACCTCTTCTAAGGACTCATCCAAGTATTCAACTTCTTCTAGCCCGTTTTTCCTATCAATGTATCGCTGCGTCATTGATTTGCCATCTGAGATAGCCTTTAGACATCCCGGCCTAATCAAAGCAATAAGCGCAGACAGTTCTTCCATATTGCTTGGCTTTAACTTTTTTGACCAAGACTTACCTAAGTTGCTTTCTAGCTGAAATACGCCCTTGGTTCTTCCTTCGTGAAATAGCTCCCAAGTCTTCTCGCATTTATAATCAATCATATTTTTTCTCAACGGTTATAGGTTAAATGTACAACTCACCATCAGCAAACGCTTTGTCAATTTTAAGGTTTCTATATACAGACCTATGAGTCTTCATAAATTTAATCATAATATTAGCCGTGTCTTTGACATCCTGCAAAGCATCATGGGCATTTTCTTTACTGAGACCCATACGGTCTCTTAACGAATCCATGCTAATAGACTTAATAGCTGGGTCTCCTTCAGTCCACATAAACATGTTATCCATCATGTCAACTTTGTATATTTTATTGAACAACTTCTGCTGCTGTCTATCCTTGTCGTATGGCCCATATGCCTTACACATACGATTAACAATAATCATATCAAATCCAATAATGTTAAAACCTGCTGGGATAGGAGCGAAGAATTGAGTACCCTTCCAGTTGTACTGGTTTACAAAGTTTACAAATTTTTTCCAAACCGTTTTAGGCATAGGCGCTTTAGCTAGGTCTTCCCTATTTTTACCTGTAATACGTAATGCCTCGTCTTCCAATGGATCAAAGCCCATTTCCATAGCCTTTTCATCATCCAAGATCGGACGAATTTCACTGTTAAACGTACCCTTTAGTTTGAAGTTCCGGCCATCCAAGGCTAGAGCGGCAATCTGTGTTGGCTGCGTTTTTTGAGGGTTTCTAGAACCAGTTTCAAAATCAAAAACAATATAGTCTCTATACGACATTTAAAAGTTCCTCTATTTTCATAATTTTGTCTAAGAGGTTAATTCCGAGCACATCAAACTTAACGTGCCCTAAAGCCTCCAAGTCTACCATTTCAATACCTACGATCTTTTCGTTACTGCTTTTTTGAGGAACCATAGGGCATGACTCTTTCAGGTTGTCTGAAGATATAACAACTCCAGCAGCGTGTTTACCTTGAGTCTTGAAAGTTCCTTCAATATCTATAGCTTGCTGAAAATACTCAGCATAGTCACCCTCAAGCTCGCCACTGTCATTTATAAAACAGTAATCTCTTAGCTCTTCTGGGTAGTTAATTAATGCATATTTAATAATTGACCTATCCTCTTCGTCCATCGCTTGGAGTTGGTCTGATACGTCAGCTTCATTCGGAATAACCTTAGAGATTTCGTTCATCTCACCAAAGGAACATGCCTCATTCATTCTTAAGATTTCTTTGATGGCACTCCGGCCCTGAAGCCTTCCAAACGTAAGCATTTGACTAACACTATTTTTTCCATACCTGTTTTTCAGATATTCAATGATTTCATCCCGTTTCTTTCCGGGGACATCAATATCAATATCAGGAAGTGATACATGATCTTCTGTGTTTCTACCGCTGTTATAAAATCTCTCAAAAAGCAGGTCAAACTCAATGGGATCAATCTTTGTAATACCAATAAGGTATGAGATCAAACACCCTGCAGCTGAGCCTCTTCCCGGCCCTGACAGCCAACCCTGACTATTTACGTAATTTATAATATCTCTAACTATGAGGAAATAGCCAAATAGGTTTGCAGAATTAATAACATCAAACTCTTCCTTGAACCTTTCTAGGTACTTCTGTTTGTCACCCTCGTCTTTAACCTTTCCGGTCTTCATGAGAAGGTCTCGCCAGCCCTCTCTGCATAATTGCTTTAAGTAGTCTTCTTCAGACTCGCCTGTTGGTGTTTGGAAAGCGGGTAAGGAAGGTTTTCTTAAGATGTCGTAATCTTCGCACTTTGAGCATATCTCCAAAACCTCTTTTTGTCCAGCCTCAGAAATGAGTTCGCATATTTCTAGACTGTCTGGTACATGAAAATCATTTCTATCAAAAAACTCTTTGTTTTCTACATCTTCGCCCTTCTTGATGGCTGAGCGAATTTTTGGAAGGGTTTTCTTCATCTTAGAACAGAGGAGGATGCGGTGCAATTCAGCATCGCTTTTTTCTGTGTAGAAAGAATCTTGTAGCCATGAGGTTTTTTTGTAGAAGTCGTCACCTTTAATTGGCGACAGCGACTCGTTTGGGGCTATAGAAATTAAATTGCCCTGAGAACAGATAGAGCCAAGATATTTTTTATTTAGTTGGCCTTCCTCATCTAAGCTAGAAATTAACTTGATGAGGTCGAACCAACCATTAATGTTCTTTGCAAAAAGCGTAAACCCGTCAAAGGCACAGCCAATAATTGGCTTAATGCCGTGCTTTTTACAAGACTTAACGAAGCTTACGGCTCCCGAAACTGACTTGTAATCAGCAATGCCGCAGGCTTTATATTTATTTTCTTTACACTTTGATACCAGTTGTTCTGGTTTAGAAAAGCCTTTTAATAGACTATAGTGTGTATAGTTACAAAGTGGTGCCCAGTCCATGTCAAATCCCTCAAAGTAAATTTCAATGTGTGAAAATAGGAAGGCAGGGTTGACATTTGGTTACCTGCAACTTTCGGGGCTAGTTATGTATATTCCCTACTCGTACTGCCTGCTCTCTGCTCATCCATTTGGATATCGCTCAAGCCCAGCATGCCTTGCTGTCACTAGCTTGCTACAGCATTTCAGCCACTTCCTTTGAACGAGGGAGCTACCCCCGTTATTATATTATAGTCAAATGTAGCGTATAAAACACTAGTTTTCAATACTTTTTTTAATATTAGTTACTTTTATACCGTCGTTTGGTATGCTCTTGATGTCCTTTTTCAACTGCTCACATGCAGGGCACATTTCTTGGGCAGCTGGTGGGTGTATGCCTATTCTGTGATGGATTAGAAATATAGATTTCAGTAGATAAGTATCTCTAGTCCTGCTTTCCTCAGCTAGAGTGTGCAATGCAGGGTCTGAAACTGTGATAATATCGGGACTGTGTAGCTCTTTGTACATCCAGCCGTTAAAGCCCAAGCTAACCAAATTAATAAACAGAAGCACATAAACAGCATTTTTGAAGAAATTCATTTTAACACCTTAAGAAAATAAACCAGTAATTATTTTTCCTGAGTTAGCTATCTTCATAGGTCTTCCGTTGTTACTTGTAAATGTTGTGCCTAGTGAAATTCCTAGAGCTTTACAAACGGATGCCATTATATCTTGGGAAGAATAGGGATCAGTCTCTACTCTAGTCCCATCTGAGTTGGTACTGCCAATTGCGATACCTCCGTTCATGCCAGCCCCTCCAACGACCACGCTCCAGCTACGCGCCCAGTGGTCACGGCCAGCGTTTTGGTTTATTCTTGGCGTGCGGCTAAACTCACCCATCCAGATGATAGCGGTGTCCTCCAATAACCCTCTTTGCTCTAAGTCCTCTACTAATGCGCTCATGCCTTGATCTAGCATGGGCAACTTCGTGTCTCTTAATGTTGGAAATATATTTTGGTGGTTATCCCACCCACCTAAGTTCACTTCTATAAAAGGGACTCCAACCTCAACAAGCCTTCTAGCCATTAAGCAAGACTTGCCGAAGTTGTTGTCTCCGTATCTATCTTTAACCGCCTCGGGCTCACCTACAACCTTGAAAGCTTCCATTTGCTCACTGGTTAATAGATTAAAAGCCTTTCTTAGTACGTCTCTGTGATCACTAGCAATAGACCCTCTTCTTTGATTTATAAAATCATTTTCTATAACGTCTAAAGCATAGGCTCTTTGGAAAAATCTTGCGTCTGGCTTTACATCTAAGTTACGAATACGCCCGTCGCTATTAACAACAAATGGGGCATAATTCATTCCTAAGAAGCCAGCGCCAATGCTTCCTCCTCCCACAGAGATAAACTGCGGTATATCTAGACTTTCTCGTTTTAGCTGGTGTGATAACACAGCACCATAGCTAGGGTGTTCAATATTTTGGTTGGGAACATAGCCAGTGTGCATGTAATATCTACCACGCATATGGTCAGCTTCACGAGTGCTCATGGATCGGACGATAGCCATGTTATGCATTTGCTTTGCCATCAGTGGCATGTGTTCGCAAATCTCAACATCTCCAGTTGTGGATATAGGTCTGAATTGCCCGCCAGTAGGCGCATTGGGCTTTAAGTCCCATATATCCATCGTCGAAGGGCCACCGCCCATCCAAAGTAAAATAGCAGATTTATTATTTTTTCTCAGCTCGTCAGCCTTAAGGCTCATCATGTTTACGAGTGGAAGGGAAGAAAATCCGGTTAAAAAACTTCGCCTATTCATACTAAAACCTAAATTGAAAAAAGAAATGAGGTTGAACGGGATACGCTGGGTATACAGGTTGATGCTGGATTATTACCGGAGGGTGATATACTCTGTAAAAGCCATATCTTGGATGATACCTAGTCTCTACGGAAGGAAAATTAAATGGGTGAACATACGGTCTACCAATTATTATACTCCCATGCCTATAGTTGTGGCTAGGTCTGACCTGTTGCTGTTGCTGCTGAGGTTTTTGCCACTCTTGTTTTCCAAACCCCGCAGGTTTCTGTATAGGTCTTCCAAAGCCTTGAGGTAATTGTGGCTTCACGGCGGTTGGTGGCCTCGCAGTAGTTGGAGGTGTAACGACCCTTCGCTGTTGGGAAGATTGCGGCCTCGCCGTAGTTGGAGGTTTAATGATCCCTCGTTCTTGGGTCGATTGCGGCCTCGCCGTAGTTGGAGGTTTAACGATCCCTCGTTCTTGGGTCGATTGCGGCCTCGAAACGATCCCTCGTTCTTGGGTCGATTTCGGCCTCTCCGTGGTTGGAGGCTTAATAACCTTGCGTTCAGGCTGTTCCGCGATTACAGAGAGTGGCACAAATAGTAAACATAGTAGTGATGCTAAATATTTCATTATATCAGCTCCTTAAGAGGTTCTCTGTGGTCTAGAAGATACTGAGGTCTACCTGTGTTGTCTAGTACAGTCGTGGACATTGTATCAATACCCAAACCTCTATACATGGTTGCGCAAATCTCTTGTATATGCACTGGTCTTGAATCTGGAACTTCTCCTAGCCTATTGGTGGAACCAATAATTTGACCATGATTAAACCCTCCTCCAGCAAGCAATGCTGCTGACACTTGAGGCCAGTGGTCACGTCCTCCATTTGGGTTAATTTTAGGAGTTCGTCCAAACTCACCCCAAACCACGACGAGCGTGTCGTCTAGCATACCACGTTGGTCAAGGTCTCGTACTAACGCTGATACGCATTGGTCAAGTTTTGCTCCATGATCTCTAACTAGGTCAAAGTTGGAGCCGTGGCTGTCCCATCTTCCATAGGATAATGTGACAGAGCGTGCCCCAGCAGATACTAAGCGACGAGCCATAAGGACATGCTCATTAACTGTGGGCGCTCCGTCATATTGGAATTTGAACGGTTTACCGTCTCCATACATTTCTCTAATTTTTGGGTCTTCTTTTGACAGGTCTAATGCATCAACTAAAGCGCTTGATGTTAGCACCCCAAAAGCTTCTTCTGTAAAAGTATCTACATTAACTGCTTTGTCAATATTTTTACTAAGATCATCAAACCCTTGCAGTAGGTCTCTTCTGTTTTTGAACCTTTCTACTTCCAAATTCAGCTTAAGGTCATTCATCATTTCGCCATTGGGCTTGAATGGTTTATGAGTGTCCCCTAGGTAACCTGCTCCGCCAGCTTCTGACCAAGGCATATGCTGGGTAGGCTTCGCTAGTCCTACAGCAACTGGTACTGCGGGATCAACAGGGCCTAAAATTTTAGAGGCGCACGCTCCTATCGCGGGATAGCTAGAGCCAGAGACCATATCCTTACGGCTCCAGCCCGTTACACATTGATGACCATCATGTGAGCCGTCTGATCCCACTACAGAGCGAATTGCTGTAAATTTATCAAACATAGAAGCGATTTGTGGGAAGCACTCGCCAATTTGTATTCCCGCCACGTTGGTCGAGATTGGCTTGAATGGCCCACGTATTTCTGAAGGAGCTTCTGTTTTAATATCCCACATATCTTGATGTGGAGGGCCGCCACCCAAAAATATATTAATAACAGCTTTATGTGATGTGCCACGCTGATCTTGAGCATAAAGCACCTGTGGCATGGAAAGAAGGCCTAGGCCTCCAACTGACAAAAAACTTCTACGAGATAAGTTAAGCATACTACACCTCTAAATATTATGAACAATTAATACATTTACAATCCTGACAATCACATCCTCCATCGGGGCATTCGCAAGCGCTTTCAACGCAGCACTCACAGATGCAAGCTTCACAGCTAGGTGTTTCAGAACACCCCAACATAGGAATAAGACACATGCCTAAAGCTAGGAATAATTTTTTCATTTGGAATCTCCTTTTTAGTATTTTTTACCACATTTTACAAGACCAATATCGCGCCTTCCAGCGAGGGCCGGGAGTATCGCATTTATGTCTTGCTCTAAAACTTTTACGACGTTCTGGATTATCCCTTTTAATTTCCATATTAGGATCTCCAAAATTTACTTTAACAACATTTCCTTTTTCATTCTTGACATACACTGAGAATTTCTTTGGCCCATCAGGTGTTCTAAATGGTTTGCCAAGTTTTACCTTTCTGCCTTGATATTCAGCAGCTTTGGATGAGCGTTTTTCATACCAAGACTGAAATTCCTGCATGTTCTTGCCCGGCATCCACAGTGTTTTTCCATCGCCACTCTTGTGTGAGTGAACTCCTTTAAGGCCTATCTTTTTTGCCATCTTTGCAGCCTCGTCTTTTGACTCAAAGACATACTTTTCCATACTTCCAGCCTCGCCGGATTTGTTTTTGTATTTTTTGTGTTTTGCCTTTGGCTTCTGCGCCTTCTTCCATGCTTCTGGATCTGGCCTATCAGGATCGCCTTTCTTTGCAGGCTTGTAGTTTTTTCCTTCTTTCTCTTTTTTCTTTCTTATATTTTCCCAAAGTCCCGGCTTTGCTTCTGCAATATCCCAGTCCTCTGATGCTTCGCCAAAATCTAAATAGTCATCTTCTTCAGGTACTACAAAATTATCTGCAGTAAGTTCTTCAGTAAAGCCGAGCAAGTAGTCTTCTGCGGCTTGAATATATTTGTTGGTTTTCACTCATAGCTCCTAAACTATAATATCTTGAAGGACGCTGCCTCCGTCTACAATTTCTATAGGTCTATCTCCGGGGGCCATTAATTCTTTATCAGCAACTATACCAATTCTATTGTATATTGTTGCGGCCCAATCTTCTACTGTAACGATGTTTTCTGCTGGCTCGCTCGCTGTAGCGTCAGAAGACCCGTAGGTAATTCCGCGCTGAATTCCTCCGCCAGCCATTACGGTACTAAACACTTTAGGCCAATGGTCTCGACCAGCGTTGCCATTAATCTTTGGTGTTCTTCCGAACTCAGAGGCAATGCAAACAAGAGTTGAATCTAGCAGGCCTCTGTCGTCTAGGTCTTCAATTAAGGCAGCAAAGCCCTGATCTAGAGCAGGAACCTGCGCTCTAATTCCGCCTTCTATATTGTTATGCATATCCCATCCACCGTAGGTGAGCGTAACAAACCTAGTTCCAGCTTCTACTAGTCTTCTAGCCATTAGCATCCTAGAGCCAGCAGTGTTACGACCGTACTTATCGCGAATCTTTGGACTTTCCTTATTAATATCAAAAGCATTTCTGGCTTTTTCACTGCTAATAAGATTGTATGCTCTGTCATAGAAACTATCAACAGCATCTAATGAGTCAGACTTCTCTTTGCTTGCGAAGTAGTCGTTTACTGCAGAAAGCATATTTCTGCGTGTTCCAAATCTTCTTTCATCCACGCTGGCAGGAAGGTTCAGGTCTCTAACTTGGAAGTTTGCCCCTGCGGGATCTGCTCCCAAACTGAAGCCTGAGAACGAACTACTCAAATATCCAGTACCTGCAAACTCGTTAGGTTGATTGGGGATACAGACGTAAGGTGGTAAGTTATGACGTGGGCCAAACTCATGCGCAACCACTGAACCAATGGACGGATATTGGAGTGCTGGGCTAGGTCTATAGCCAGTAAACATATTATGTGTGCCTCGTTCATGAGCTGCTTCTCCATGTGTCATGCTCCGAATAATGGTAATCTTGTCTGCGATCTTGGCAGTTTTTACCATTGTTTCATTTAGTCTTGTCCCTACTACATTAGTTTCTATACTGCTCATAGGGCCACGGTATTCAATAGGAGCAAGCGGCTTGGGGTCAAACGTCTCCTGATGCGCAGAGCCACCGGGAAGGTAGATAAAAATAACACTCTTTGCAGGCCCTTCAACGCTCTCATAGAACTTTTGGTCTGCTTGAGCTTGTTTCAGTTGAAAATAATCTGAGAGTGAGAGCCCTAGCCCACCTAGAGCTCCAACTTGTATAAACGATCTACGATCCATTCTATTTCCTCTCTAAAAATTCATGTAACAGTGAACTAGTCAGAACTTTGGCCACTCACTGGTATGAGAAATCTTCCATTCTTTTTGTAGACCCCTCTTCTGTTGAAGGTATAAACTTCTCCGGTTTTTGGGTCTTGATACTTGTACTCTTTCTTTCCGCTCTCTTCAGAGAAATACTCTTCCAAGTCTTCTAGAATTTTATTTTTGTGGCTCATTATAGAATTACCTTTGCTTCACCTTCCAGTAAATATCTTGGTCTTCCGCCATTATCAATACGCTGAGTACTCTGATCTATTCCAAAGTGGTCAAACAGTGTAGCCTGCAGGTCAAGTGGGCCTACAGGGTTTTCGATTGGACTATAAGATCTATCAGACGCACCGATAGTTCTGCCAGATTGATAATTTCCACCGGCCATCATCATTGGCGTAATTGCAGGCCAGTGGTCTCTGCCAGCGTTGGCGTTGATCTTTGTTCTTCCGAACTCTCCAGTTACCACAAGCAATACTTTATTACTTAACCCTCGTTGATCTAAGTCTTCTAAGAATCCTGAGATGGCCTTGTCGATGGGCGATACTCTTTTCTTAAGAGCGTCTGAAATATTGCTATGCATGTCCCATCCGCCATAATGAAGAGTTACAAATTTTGTGCCATGCTGTACAAGACGACGAGCTAATAACATTTGTTCGCCAATATCATTTGCTTTTTCTGATCCATACAGAGCTTTAGTTTGTTCTGTTTCTTTATCTACCGCAAACGCATCTTTGGCTGAACCAAGGATCACGTCGTATGCTTGACCTTTATAAAATCCAACTGATTCAGCACCTGCTCCAGATATATCTTTGGCCGCTGAGCCTATAGCTCCTAAGAGTTGTTTTCTGTTGCTGAATCTGTCGATTTCAATCCTTGGCGTGAGATTGTCTTTATTGGATGGATCAAATGGTTTAAATGCTCCACCCAACCAAGCACCTTCATCACCTTCAATTTTACCTTGTTTAACATAAGTTGGTACTCCATTCTGGGGATGATTCGCGCCATGAACAGCTGAAATGATAGAGCCAAAAGAGGGGTACTTGGCCATAGATGTAGTTGTTCTTTCTGGGTTGTAATGCCCAGTCATCATAAAGTGAGTACCTTGCCTGTGAGATGAATCTTTATGGCTAAAAGAGTTGACGACATTGAGCTTACTTGTGTGTTTGGCTAGCTCTGTCCAGTCAGCGCCAAGGGTGATGTTTGTTTTTGCATCGTGAATAGCTCCATTGATTGGTTGCCATTCAGTTGGAACTGTATCGTTAGGAGCGTGGAATGTTTCAAACTGAGTTGGCCCTCCTCCAAGCCACACCCAAACAACGGCTTTATCTTCATACGACAGAGCATCTTGAGCAAAGGCGTAATCAGACAAACCAACAGCACTTAATCCAGCACCAATACTCCCCACCCGTAAGAAATTTCTTCTATCGTATATAAAGTCTAGCATTTTGATCTCCTGAATTCGTTAAGTTCTGAAATTGCAACATTGTGACAATCTGCTCTTACGACAAAATTATTTGATGGGTCTATCTGTCCCTTCTTTAAGTGTCGGGACTTCTCGAAGTATTCATCGTGCTCAAGCCAACCAAGCACCCAAGCCCTTCCCCATCGTCTATTTTTGTTTTCTACTCTTACAAAGACATATCTATCACATTGCTGCTTTGTATTAAAATTAGCAACTGAGCAGTCGTAGTATGGCTTTGGTTTTGAGGTACATCTCTTTGTTTTAACGTCGTATTTAATCCCGCCGTTGTCTACAATATCGTAATCATAAGTGTTACTTATGGAACCTTCTATAACTACGTTTGCAACCTCTTCACCAATAAAGCCAGCTATATTGCCATCTCCCTTCATAATGGAGTTCTTTATTACCCCCATTTCGCGAGATTTGGCCCATGCTCTTTTCTTCATTTCCTCTGTGATTTCTACTTGAATCATAGTATTTTCCTTATCCCGGAGCCTCATAATGGCCCACGCTAAACCCTTTGGCGGTACACTTTTTCACAGTTTCGTCCATTCCGTGATTTTTAAGGTGCTCCTCTATATATATACACATATTTTTGTCTGTGCCTTCCCAGTTGTTCTTATAAAAGTGGCACAGCTTATTACACTTCCAGTGATTCCTCGTGTAAGACATTGGCTTAGGGTCTTGGTTCCTGCTGATTTGCTGGAATCTTAACTTTAACATTTCTAGAAACTTCTCTCTGTCGCTAGCGTCAAAGCACATTGAGAAAGGCCCACCATCTCTAATAAAGAATATAGTCATTATAGCCTGCTCATAGTCAGGAAAGAGTTTTGATATGGCGTAGTTGTATAATAACAGCTGAGGGTCTGAGCATAGCTTCTCGTATGTCTTCTCTTCGCCTGTTGCCCAGTCAAGCCTTCTTCCCGTCTTCCAGTCAACAACCTCGATTATACCATCTTCTACCTCAGTTACAAGGTCTATTGTTCCTTTTATTGCTAAATTTCCTGTAATTCTTTGACCATCGGGCATTTCATAGTCAAACTTGGCCCAATCTTCCTCAATCTCAATATCAAAATGCGGTTCTGCGGCAACAATTTTGCGGTTTCTTGGATCAAACAATCCTTTATTATACTGCAAAGCTTCCCAAGTTAGTTTCTCACAAAACTTATAATCTGCATTGGTATACTTGTGCGTACAGTTGCTTGTATACCAGTCGTAACTCTTATCAAGAATATCGGTAACAAAATCTTCACTCTTTAATTTTTTTCTGGTAAACTTGATGTCTCCAAGCGCATCGTCAGCTAACAGCATTTTTTTATTGTCTTGCTGTAAGTGTTGACATCCAGCTAGTACCTCCATTACCTTGTGGACAACAGTACCCATCTGGGCTTTTTTGCCTGATGTTGATTGATGACCAAGGACATAAGTCAAAAAGTATTGCATTTGACAATACGAATAGTTATTAAAGCTAGAACTTCTGATATAAGTGACTAACATGTCAACTCCAATTTATTAAATAATTTACTAACTTGTCCGCAAAAACTTTCTGGACTATTACTGGAATTGTCTAAAACATAATCAAAGTTTTTCCAGTCGTAGTTTTCCTCATCTAGGGCACACTCGCTGGAATGTCCATCGTTCTGGTATTGCCTAGTAAGTCTAACTACTTTTCCGCCTGCTGACTTTATGGCTTCGACCTCGTTGGGAAACCTTACGTCAGCCACAACAGCTAATTTGCTTTGCTCTCTTTGAATTGTGTTAATTGCATGGTCTACCCACACGTTGTAATACATCTTACGCATAATATCTGTGCCAAAATATTGTAACAGTTCTCGGGCTGTCATGCTGCCCCTATTCTTATTCCGGCTGCTGTTTTCCCACGTTGGTGTGTCTTCCCACATTATTTTAGTATAAGTGTTTTTGTCATCGTCTGTCCCATAAGCCTGATCTGACGAAATCCCAAAAAACTCCATACATAACCCTTTGAGCCCGTCCGCAAAACTATACAGCTTGATGTAAGGCCAGATATTATAATGAGCATATTCAAAAAAGCTTTTGTCTCTTCTTGTCACATCTAATATTCCAAATTCCTCATCTCCACAAACGGAGGTCTTAATCACAAGCTGACCCACCTCGTTTATAGAGAAGTCTTCTATAGAACCCAAGCTCTTTAATATTTCTCCGTGCATGACATTGGCCATAGTGTTTTTGCCAGCCTGCTTCTTTCCTGATATTCCTAAAATCATGACCATTAATACATACCTTTCAGCTGAGGTAAAATGTTTTCTTCAATTTGTATTGCGCTCATATCTCCAATATCTTTCCTAGACATTCTTGGAAATAATACTCTAAACATGCGACTCATTTGTCTTTGTATATGCATCTTAGATTCTCTGCCAGCCTGATCATTATCAGTTAAAACTATGAGTCTGGTAATACCGGAACTCTCTAGGATCTTCCTTTGTTGGTCGCTTAGAGATTTGCCAAAAATACCAACTGCATTTTCTACACCGGCTTCATATAGCTTCCAAACGTCCCCTTGACCTTCTGTAATGAACATGGTTGAGGTTTCTTGAGCTTTTTTTATAGCCCTGTGGTAGTTATACAAATATCTTCTCTTATTGAAACCTTTGGTAAAAAGAAATTTTGGATTAATGTAATCCTTCGTTGACCTGCCAATGTAGGCAACAACCTTCTCTCCGTCTAAACTGTGAATGGGAATGATAGCTCTTTGAACCATTGCAGATTTCTTTTGCTTGCAATCGCCAATACCAAAATGAAGGAGTGTGTCTTCTGTAAACCCTCTCATGCAGAAGTACTTAGATGGATGAGATAAAAGACAGTCTATATCTATATGCGTATCTTCTTGTGCTCCAATCTCGTCAGAGAACATGTTTACCATCTCTACAAAGCTGTCACCTTCTTCTGTAGCCTTCTCTACATTAACAACCCCGTTGTCAATATTTAAAACCTTGCAGGCCCAAGTTAAGGCTTTGCTGAAACCAACGTCTTCTTCTTCCTCTCTTGACAAAACACCTTGTATCAGTCCTATCACGTCATTAGAGAATTCGTCCTGACATCTTCTTGACCAGCAACTCCAGATGTTTTTATTTGTTGAATAAGAAAAACTGTTTGGGCTACTACTGCCATGTACTGGACAGGGGCAGGTGATATTTTCACCATTTTTCTCAAACTCTATACCTAGCTCAGAGAAGATGAGCTCAATATTATTCCCAAGGAGGTTTTTGATCCTCTTCAAATCCATCTTCTTCGACATCTTCATTTACCTTAGTTAAACCTTCTTCATCAATTAATCCACTGTCTTCGACTGGTTGAACCCTAAACTCATTCCTAGTTCTAAGCTCAACTAATTTAGCGTGTTCCCCAAGCATATTCATGTTAATATAGTCACCATCATCAAGACCCGCCCCATGTCTAGATACGATGGGTACTAGTTTTCTGTTTCCAGCGCGTGGGCCGTCCTCAGCTAGCTCCTCTGGGGACTTCGTTTTGAATATGGAGAATGACGTGCAAAGCCAGATGAGCCGGTCAGAACCAGACACAGCATCTGTAGATTCCTTGGTTATACCGTCCCTGTTAAGTTGAACAAAAGACAGGCATGGGAAATCAAACTTTACCGCTAGGTTGTGAAGATTTGTGATCTGAAACCCAAGAGCTTGATATTCCTGAATATTATTTGTGATAGAGCTGGATGACATAAGTTTTAGATAATCATATACAACAACACAGTCATTTGTTCTGCCATTTTCATCCATCTTTACATCTTGGATAATCCATCTTTTAATAATGTTTAGGATTTGCTCAAATGGTTTACCAGCCACACTAACATAATTGTACGGAATATCTTCAATGTGTTTTACAGCTTCATGTACTCTTTGGTGTTGCTCGTCATCATCTACAAATTTACCCGTAGCAACATCAGAAATTGGAACCCCGCTGAGGTTGGCAATAATCCTGTTAAGATGATCCTCTTTTGACATTTCTGTGTCAAGAACCAATACGGGAGTTCCGTTAGAAGCTACATTCAAAGCAACGTTGTCTGCAAAAACACTCTTACCAACCTTTGGTCTAGCAGCAATAAGATCAACACATTTTCTTCTTAGACCTCCTCCTATGGAGTGATCAAACCTATGAAATCCTGATGGGATTCCGATGATGTCACATTTGTTTTCGCTGATGAACTCAATATACTCATTTACATCCTTACCAATTTTCTCTGGCCGCTCTCCCCCATCATCTTCACGCAAGAAGTCCATTACAGGGTCTTCTAGCCTACTGATAATTTCGTCAATGCTTTCAGTTCCATTGACATTATCAATATCTTTGTGAATCTTTAGTGAAAGTTTTTTTATCCTGCGAGCGAACTCAAACTTTTTAACCTGAACGGCAAAGTTGAAGATGTTATCTTTGTTGACTGGAAAGTCAAACAATGATTTCATATATTGCAATTCTGTCTTGCTTTCAACTCTCTCCGAGTGGTTAAGCTGAGATGCCGCAGACAATATAGACGGCAAATCAACTGTAGAGTTGTTTTCAATAACATGTTGAACACAAGTGTATAAAACTTGATTGTTTTCATGTCCGAAGGAGGAAGCCTCAATTATATCAGCGACCTCTACATAAGCATCAATACCGTGTTGAAAAAGACCAGCTAGTACAGCTCGCTCCGCTCCAACATCTGTCAAATTATAATCCATATTTTATCATCCTGTGCAGCTATCGCACCTAATAAATTCTCCACTGACGAGAGCCGCATTAACCTTAAACGACTTCCCGCAAATGTGGCACTTTTTTTCAATTTTTACTGGTGACTTTCTGTTTCTAGGGGTTGGTGTAACCTCTGGGGTTTCAACATCCCTATGCTCTCCCTCGTCTACCCAAGTATTTTTTCCACCTCTTACTGGACGTTTTCTGCGAAGGTCTGATTCAGATCTGGAGACAGTAAAGTCATTGTCAATTTCATCAGATTTCGTTTTCTGCTCTTCTCTTTTCTGCTCCAGTAATTTTTGTAATTCTTCAATGCTTAGATCTTCTGGGTTCATAGTCTCTTAGCCCTTTCTAATAAAATATCCCCTTGGCGTTTAAGCTCATATACTTTTCCTTCAAGGGACTGGAGTCTGGCCTCCGCTACTGCACGCATAGCATCAACGCTGGATGCATAGCTATTTTCTTTGATAATAATCTGCCTTTTCACTTCATGCTTTGTATACTGATCAAAATTATTTAGGTTTGAGGCAACTAGTTTTTCTATCTGATCCTCACACCAAGTTAAAGCAATCTTATTTTTGTTGATTTCATCTTGTATGTAAGTCGAATAGCCGTATAGCAAATATGCTGTGTCAAACATTTCTTGGGTTGTCATTTTTCCCATGTCCTCTTTTGTGAGGTTTGCTGCTACGATATACTCAACATTGAACGTCGAGTAAGTAACGTTAGAAAGATTTATATATTCTTCTATGGATTTGATATGATCTGACAATCTATCAGATGCCTTTAATTGATTTTCTCCACTCATCGTCACTCCCTGAATATTTCAATTCTATAAGTTCAATATTGTTTAATTCACACCACTCTATCTTGTCTTCATCCCTAGCCTTTGCTAGTATAAAGTCAGCTTTTGTTTTGTGAAAGAATGGTATGTGTTCGTAGTGCTGTCTTCCGTGTACCTCAAAAGCTTTCCGTATGTTGGGAATAAAGAAATCCAAGTATAATACGGACTTCTTATTTGCAGAGGTGCTTCCGGGAAGTTTCACTTCTTCTAAAATTCTGTAGCTATGATATACTTCCCTTATTAACTTCCTAGCCCTAACGTGATGCTTAGACCTTTTTCTTTTATCATTGGCCTTAACATCATATTTAGAAAGGTTTAAGTTGTACTCTCTCCCGTTGAGACCTTTTATCTTCAAAATAGCTCCTTGATATTACTATAGATAAAATCGCACATGGAAGGGTTCTCATTCAAAAACTCTGTGAGATTGTTGACTCCTTGAAATTTGAAGAATCTTTCAATGTCTTCTTCTTTCTCTCCCACCTCATTATCTTTTAATATCTTTGCTACCACTGGGTTTTCTGTCTCGTCTAACGCACACTGGATAGTATACCAAGCTCCAGCGGTTTTTATTAGTCTAAACTCACACGCAATCTGTACGACTTCCTGAACCTCATCTAGGCCTATGCCGTATCGAATCCAACTCTCTGCGGTTGAGTTTGGAATACCACCAGCATTTGATGTCTTAATATTCCAATTTGCAATCTGACCCACATGTGGGCCAGTCTGGGCAGGCACTTGCCATTTGCCACGATGTGTGATAATCATATTGGTTCCAGCTTGGTATTGCAGCATGTTGCCGCAATCAGCCATTTTCATCGGCGCATACCTGCTACCACTAGTATTTGCAATGTTGTGAGTAATGCAGATGATGATGGTCTTGTTCTTTGTAACAGATCCACCAATACGTTTAAAGAACATTGACAGTAGTCTTGGCAAGGCATTTCTTACGCCAGTTCTAACCTCGCCCTCTAGCTCACCTTTAGGAACCATGTTAGACATAGAGTCAATAATAATCAGACACTCAGGATCGTTATTAATATAATATTCGATAATATTCAGGAAGTCTTCTGCTGATAGAATTCTATCGTCTGTTGACTCCACAATAAGTATCTTGTCTGGGTCTAAGTCTTTGATACCTTCAAAGTTCTGTTTTGCCAATCTCCCTTCAGTGTTAGCGTAAATTACTTTTTTCCCCAACGCCTGACACTTTGCAGCGAAGTGCAAAGCCGTTGTTGTCTTGCCACTTTTAGGGTCTCCGGTCATTACAACACAGCTACCTTCTCTTAGCCCTCCACCGAGAGCTATATCAAGAGCAGGAGAAACACCAATAACCTGAAGGTTATTTAAGTTATCAAGGACTTCCGACCCTGTTCTTACAACATCTCCATACGTAGAGACAACAGTGCTACTTACTACATCTTCGGTAAACTTATTTGTTTTCTTCTTCTTTGCCATTCAAACCTCTCAATCTTTGCAAGCTGGATTTCTTACCGAAGGAGTTCTTCCTGCCCTTCGGTTCCTCCTGTATATTTATATTAGTAGATTGAGCGTCCTGTTGCTCAACTATTTTTTGATATTTGCAGATTACTTGCTCTAAGTTTGGATAGCCAAGAGAGTAAACGTGTTTAAGCTCTTTAGAGTTGATGGCTTTGACTATTGCAGAACATTCATATTTTTTAGCCAGCCTATTAGCAAGGATGACTTGATAAGAATAAGTTTTTTTCCACTTAGAGGTGTTCCAAAACTTATATGATTGAGTCCCCTCGTTTTCTTTTTGGGCCATTCTTGTACACATAATTTCCGCAAGATATTGCGCGCACGTACAGTATTCCCCAGTCGAGGGCGATTTATAATTGCTTTTCTCTGTTCTTTTGTTTGTCATGATATATCAATGCTTCTTGGATGCACTCCTCAATATTGTCTTCTGTAGTGATTTCTTCAATAAGTTCTGGAGTCATCCACATTATTTTGTGAACAACGCCATTTTTCAACTTGCCTACAGTAATGCAGTCTCGGCTGCGTTCTGCCCCGAGTCTGCCTACCGCTGACTTTGTTAGGTAAGCCGCTTCACAGTCTGACATGTCTGTGACTACCTTATGAGACTTGAATTGTAGTGTTATTGCACTAATAGATCTGTCTGTCTCAATGCACAGCTTTCTCATCTCTTTCCAAGAAGATAGTCTTCCGTTATCATCTTCTTTAAAAAAAATAATCTCGCCGTCAGAAAGTGTCGCGCTTATCCAAATGCTATTCTTATCTTTTCTGTAATAAGGTAGCCAATTTTCTCTTCCTGATATTATCATTTTGTAATACTTGTGATGCAGTTTCTGATCCTAGTAGATGTAGACTTTTTGCGTGCCTCATCGGATATAACAGAGGCATTTTCTGTCATGATGGCAATGCCATCCTGTCTAGCAATCTGTGATCCAGCATTGGCTTCCTGCGCCTCCTTTTTTCTTAAGCCCTCAACTTTCTTTTTGATTGTGGCTTTTGGTCTGTCTAGCTCTTTGGCTATTTCATCGACACTGTTTGTCTTATAGTGATGCTCAACATAAAATTCTTCCGCTTTTCCTAGTGGGCCCTTCTTAGTCATTTAAAAAACTCCTCTGCGCTCTTGTTAAATATAGTGAATTATTAGTTTTTAGAAATAGCATATAGAAATCAAATGTCTCTTTGGAAACTTTTTTCATTTTTATGTCTATATACTTTTCTCTGTCTGAAAACATACCCGATGGATTAAATGGTGCTCCATCGTATGTTGCTATGTAAAACCCAATACTAGCTGAATACTCTTTAGTCTGGGCATAAACCATTTCCTTGCTACCAATTGTGGGGTTTCCGGCCCTATCAAAATTGCTTGTTACTATCTTTTGATTCATCATCTTATCGGTGTTAGGATCTAGGTACTTCACTTTTTGCCTTTCATAATATAATTTTGCTGCTGTTTGGGTGTCATCTTGTTGATTTCTCCCCTAGTAGCAGTTGCATGTTTACCATAAATAGTTTCCGGTGAAGCCTTCGGTTTTGATTCCTTTATTTTCGCCTCTACCTCAGACTTCTGATAGTGTCCCATCTTTTTAGCGTTCTTGTCCGCCAACTGTCCTATAGTCGAAGCATTTTCTACAAATGCTGCCCTGCCTCCAAAAATAACACGCTTTAGTCCTTCACTTCCACATGCGTCACAATGGGTGAGGGGATCGTCTTTAATAGACTGCCTCACATCATTTAATTCATGTCCGCAGTCTGAGCAAATATAGTCGTAGTTAATCATAGTATTCATCCTCTAGGGCTTCAAGAACCCTACCAATTATTCCGTTTCTCTGTATATCTTCGTAGTATAATCTGCTTATACCTACTCCCTCTACTCCTTCAAGCCTGTCAATACAATTCAGAAGCCCGCTGAATTTATTGATGTCTGTCTGTCTAATGTCTCCGTTGATGAGTACCTTGGAATCCTCGCCCATTCTAGTGATGAACATTTTTATTTGTTCTAACGTGCAGTTTTGGGCTTCATCTAATATCATATAAGCATCATGAAAAGTAGCCCCTCTCATAACCTCTAGAGGTTCGTATCTGATTCTACCCTCATTAAAAAGCTTTCCATAATAGTCTCTACCCAAGAAGTGTTTTAGGTTTTCTTCCATAGGTAGCAAGTATGGCCTTATCTTTTCGTCCAGTTCGCCGGGAAGTGAACCAATGTCTTTTCCTGCGCAAACTAGTGGTCTTGTTACAATTATCTGCTCAGTCTCATCTCTGTACAGACTATTGGCCGCAATACCAGCGGCTATAAACGACTTTCCACTGCCGGATGGGCCAGTGCAAAATATAACATCGTTTTCCACTATGTCTAAAATATATTCTTTCTGGTTTTCAGTTTTAGCCGTAATTGGAATTATTCTACGTCTATCGTTTTTTTGAGTCTTTTTTCTGGATCGTTTCATTTAGTAAACCTTATCTACCGCTGCTACCAAAGCCTCCCTCTCCTCTGGTTGAGTTGTTTAGTAGCTCGACTTCTTTTAGTTGAAATTCTGGAACTTCCTGAAATAGGATTTGTGCAATCCTATCTCCTTCCTGAACATTTAGCCAATCATGCCCTGTATTGTATAGACATACCTTGACTTCTCCTCTATAGCCAGAGTCTACAACTCCAGCTAAAACGTCAATCCCGCACTTTACAGATAGTCCCGACCGAGGCCAAATCAACCCCACATGCCCTTCTGGTATTTCTAGGGAGACTCCAGTAGAAAACATGGCTCTTTGTCTTGGGGCTAAGTTTCTCGTGATTGTTGAATACAAGTCCCACCCTGCGTCTGAATAGTTAGACCTTGTTGGTAGTATTGCATTCTTTGATACTCTTTTTACGTTTATGGTTTTTCCTGAAAATCTTGGGTCTGTCATAGTTTCATATCTCCAAAGTCCATGTCCTCAAGGTCGTTGGTACTCGCTCCAATTTTATATGATGTAATTTCATGTTCTTGTGGAGCAACTTGAACTGCCTCACTGTTAATCCACGGCTCTGTCCACCCCGCAATGGGGTTTCTTTGTCCAGAGTCGTATGGAAGTTTAATTGTTTTTCTTCTATTCATGCAAAGCCAGTCAATATATTGGTGCAAAACAGTTTCGTTCAGCCCAATGATGGAGCCATCCTTAAAAAGATAAGATGCCCATTTCTTTTCTTCAACCGCAGCGCTCTCAAACATCTTAATAGCCTCTTCTTCACACTCCTCAACAATGTGAGTGAACCCTTCCCCCTTTTCTTGTCGAAGAATTTTAAGGATTTCTTGGGTGTTATATAGATGTATAGACTCGTCTCTCTTTATTAACTTAACAATGTCTGCGTTGCCAACCATTTTTTTGTTTTCTGCAAACGCAAAAGCGCAAATAAAAGAAACATAAAACCTAATGGCTTCCAAGATGTTAATGCTAATGAGGGTAAGATAAATTTGTTTCTTTATGTCGTCTATCTTTTTACTATTGCTCAACTTGCGTAGCTTGTCGTATTCTTTGACTGCTACATCTGCCCTAGCAACAATCTCTTTGTCTGTTAGACATGAATCTAGTATATCGCTGGGGTTGGGGTAAACATTCTTAATAATGTATGTGTAACTGTAGCTATGGATCTGCTCAAAAAACTGCCATACATTCAAACATGCTTCTAACTCGGGGTTTGAGACATACTCTTGAATCGTAGGAACACCTCTACAAATTACCGAATCCATCATCGTTTGGTATTTGAGGTTAGAGGTAAAAATAAATTTTTCGTTCTCCGACATTACAGAACTGTCTTTGAAATCACTTCTGTCTTTCTTTAATTCAATTTCTTCTGGCCTCCAGAAGAACTCTAGCTGCTTTTTATACAGGTCAAAGAAGACTGGGTATTTAAACTTGTCATAACGCTGAAGAGATAAATCTTCGCCCAAGAATAATGGTTGCTTGAGCGTGTCTACGTTCATTTTATTCAAAACACTTTTCATTAGATTGAACAGGCTCCACCTTCACAAATTGGTTCTTTTTCTAGTTTTCCATCCCCATCTGGGGTATTGCAATAATATAAATTTTTCACGCCATATTTATAGCTAGTGATATTGTCTTTTATTATTTGACTCAGTGGTATTGAGCCATCTTCGTAGTGGTCATAGTTGTAATATAAGTTGGCACTGATGCTCATGTCAACAAACTTTTGTAGGACTGCTACGATTTTAATTATAGCATTGTTATCCTGCATGTCAAACGCTAAACTATAATATTTCCTACCTTTATGATAGTTCGGCACTAGCTGTTTTAGCACACCATTCTTGGCTTTTTTGTAAGAAAGTAACTGTCTAACTGGCTCAATACCATTCGTGCTATTCTGTATGACTGAGCTTGACTCGCAGGGCATAATCGCAGACAATGTAGAGTGTCTCAATCCAAACTCTTTGATTCTAGCTCTTAGCTCTTCCCAGTCCATGTTATAATCTGGGGCTACAATCTCGTCTACAGATTTCTTGTACCAGTCTATAGGAAGCAGACCTTTAGAATACTTGGTATCTACAAATTTTTCACACGGGCCGAGCTTCTCCGCCAATTTACAAGACGCATCAAGTAAATACCATTGTATTTTTTCCATCGTTTCATGGACTAACCTCGGTGTTTGCGGATCATCATAGGTAAGTTTGTTCTTAGCTAGAAACCCTGCTAAATTAGTCACACCGATACCCAAAGACCTTCTGTTTTTTGTGAAGTTTTCTCCGGCGAGTACTGGATAATCTTGGTAATCAATTACTGACTCTAATGACTCAACTGCATTTTTGCACGCTATTTGAATATCCTTTTCAGAATTGATTTCGCAAAGGTTTAGCGCTGACAGTATGCATATACCTATCTCTCCTTCTGGGTCGTCAACTGATTTGATTGGAACAGTGGGATGTATGATCTCTTGGCATAGATTACTCATGTGTACTGGAATATCCCAAGAACCATTTTCATTGCAGTTGTCTATGTTCATGCTGTAAATACGACCAGTTTCTAGTCGTTCTCTAGCAAACACTTCAGCCAGCTTTCTTGCGCTAACCTTCTTCTTCATCTTTATTGACCTTGAGTTTTCGTACTTAACATACATTTCTTCAAACTTCTTATTGTCTCCAAATACCTCGTATAAACCTTTTGCCTCGTCGGGGCTAAAGAGTGTAATGTCTTCGTTTTTTATTAGCCTATCGTAGAACAGTTTGCAAAACTGAATTGAGTAGTCTAACTTTCTAACTCTATTATCGTCAGTACCTGCATTATTCTTTAGAACTAATACGTCTTCAATCTCATAGTGCCAAAAAGGGATGTGTACAGTGGCAGAGCCTCCGCGCAATCCATTTTGTGACGTAGCCTTAACAGATGATTCAAAAATTTTAAGGTATGGAATCAGACCAGTGTGGATGACTTCGCCACCCCTAATGGGCGAGTTTATTGGCCTTATTCTTCCAGCATTTAATCCGATACCAGCTCTTCTTGCTGTATACTTGCCAACAGCGTGTACGCTAGAGAAGATGCCATCTAGGTCATCGTCAACGTCTACAAGAACGCATGAGGCAAATTGCTTAATGGTTGATCTAACGCCGGCCATTATTGGAGTAGGCAAGTTTACTTTAAAGGTAGAGTAGGAATCGTATGCTTCTTTTACTCTTTTCTTGTCTCCAGAAAATAAACACATGGCTATACACATATACGCAACCTGCGGTGTTTCATATATAATTCCAGTTGTTCTGTTCTTAATAAGATATTTGTCGATTAGCTGCTGGAGACCAGAGTATGTGAACATGTTGTCTCGTTCATGTTTTATATAAGAGGCCAGCTCGTCTACGTCTTCCCTACTCCAGTTATCAAGCATGTGTTCGTCATAGATGCCGTTGTCGATCATCAAACAAATGTGATGATGTAAATCTGGTGGCGTGGTTGCGTGTTTCCAAACTACTTTTCTTAAGCTCATGTTAAGCAGTCTTGCAGCTACGTATTGATAATTTGGTGACGTTTCAGATATTAGGTCACTCGCGCTTTTGATTAGAATCTGATGAATTTCTTCAGTAGATATTTTATCCCTCAGAGAGAGGTTCATGTTCATTTCGATGTCAGATAAGGAAACTCCATTAATGCCTTCTGTTGCCCACTCTACAACTTGATGAATTTTTTCAACATTGTATTTTTCAAGTTTGCAGTTTCTTTTAGTTACTTCCATATAGTACTACCTCGATGTGTAAAAAAAACTCGCCCATAGAACAAATGCCCATAGGCGAGTAGGATGTCAATTCATGTAACAAATTACATATCAACTAATATAACATTGAATTGTGGGATTGCAAGTGAAAAATTATTCTTTTTCAGAACTGTCTTTTGCCCACTGCGTTGCAGCGCCAAGCACAAGCGTAGCGATTGGTACAACCAACGCCGTTGCGGAACCCCAATCAACATTACCAACTTGCGTGCCAAGATAAGTCAATCCTGCTGCAAGTGACACAAATAAGGTATTAAGTCCGAGCTTTTTGCCGTCAGCCCAGTTTAGTGACCATTTTTTAGAACCCATAATAATACTCTCTCTTTCTATGCCTCTGCGAGGCTAATAAGGAAACCTCCTTGTTCATTGTCGTTTAACCTATAAGGATAACCCGTCATCCTTATATCCTGTCCATCGGAGGTTGTAACTTCTACTGAAAACTTTCTATTCATATTAAGGCATGACTCAAACTCTTTCATGAAGTCTTCTCTTTCGTCTTCATGAATATATGTTATCCAGTCATACCCCTTAGCGTCGGTTAAAGTTTGTCCTGTCATCTTATAGAACGGCTCATTAGTCCAAACCAGTCGTCCTTTTCTATCTGTTTCAAACAAGGCTATATTACTATAATGCAATGAAGCCTTTGTCCTCTGTTCTATTATTTTTTGCCTGCTTTCAATCCTTCCACAGGTATGGTTTAGGCTTATGACTGCATCTTTTAGGCTTGATCCGCCATTGCACGTTATTTCTTGTTCTATATTTTCTATAGACTTAACAACGTCATCGTGCTTGTCTATGAATTTCATAGCGGGTCTCAAAACCTTAACCCATACCCCAGCCAGAAAACTTCCCAACGTCCCTAACATTGTTAGTAAAAGTGTTACATCTTCTATTGCCATAGGAAAAGCCCTTGCGAAAAAATAAGCAGCCTGCCCCCTTTCGGAGGCAAACTGCTAGTGATACTACAACCAAATTAGCTTTCGTATGTCTCAGGGGACTTATACTCATCTGAATTAGGCGTAGGCGATCCCTGCATATATACCAACGGAGAAGGATGAGTCAATGGACTCAGAGCATTTCTGTCGCCGGATGAAGCAATCGCTCCATTTCCAGAAGGTGCGGCAAAGGTGTAGGATAAACCTGCGTCTGCGCCTTTGGTTCTTTCTGGATGGATGGATGTCGAAGGTTGAGCGAGTACATCAATAGAAGTGCTTGCACCAGACCCCGCGTGTACGTGTTTGATGCTGTCAGAGACACCATCGTACCCGAACCCACCAAAGTCAGAACCTACGATCTGTATGGTAGTGTCAGCAGAATTATTAATCTTGCTGGCATAACCACGAATTAAGAACTGAGGGTCATCAGCTGTTGGCTGGTAAGCGAAAGTACCTCCTGAGCTTGCTATTGCATTAACAATACCAAACTGCTTGTCGGTTCCAACTCCGGCACCGTCATTTAAGTTGATCTTCGCACCGTAAGGCTCTCCAGCTATTCTTCCGAAGTCTACATTAGACTTTGCAAGCGTGATTGGATCACCATCTGCGATATTACCTGCCATTACGACTGTACCGCCGTCTCTTTTTTCTGCTACTGGATAAGCTCCAGATGCTGCAATAGTTGCCATAATAAAATCTCCTAGATTAAATTAAAGTGAAATAAATTTAAAGTTTTCCAATTCCGGCAACTTCCTAAAAATCCTTGTATTATATTATACACCTACAGAAGGCGCTCTCGTAATATTTTTGTGGCGTTTTTGAGTTTTCTTCTCGTTGTTTCTCTATTGAAGTTGTGTTTATGAGCGACTTCCTCAATGGTGTTAGAGCGCATCCTATCTTTAAGCATCTCTCCGTTGGGTATATTGTCTATCTCATCATAGAGGTCAATCAAATCCCCACTGGCTTTTGGGTCTTCCATATTGCCATGTAGGGGTATTGTCTTTTTGGAGTGTCGATTATTAAACTTAATTGCTGAAATGCATTGCTGTCTCACCCCATTAAATAGATATGTTGTAAATTTACACTTCCCTTCTTCATGACTTTCTGTAGCCTTCCAAAGGGCATGTAGTTTACATGTATGAATCTCATCTGGGGCTAGCTGGTGTGTAAACTTACTAGCCGCTTTATTCATAATTTTTTGAAAATCTTCATTAATCAACGCTTCATTAAAATTCATATAAAAATCCTTATTCAAATAATCTTTTTTCAATCTCTTTTCTAACATCACTAAAGTTAAACATTCGGCCAATGCCAATGAAAAACCTGTACCTGCTTTGAACTTTGAGAACCTCAACTCCACCCGTCTTTTCAATGCAGCTCTTTATTGATGGAGTTATGTCAAAGTTACTATGTCCTACCCAACAGTCGAAGTTCGCTAAGACAGCGGCCTCTTTTAAGAGTTCTTCAGAAACCGCTACTGACTGTGTTTGTATTGGTATTTGTATTTCCTCTTCTCCATTTGTGTCTCCATAATCTCCAGTCTGCATTAGCTCTTCTATAATGGATTGCTCCTGAAGCTGGAGGTGTGTCATGATTTCTTGTACAAAGGGGCAGTGTAGCTGATCCTCTAATACGTCTTCATACTTTTGCCAACCAATTTTTTTTTCTTGCATTTTAAGCACCTCTTAAATTGCGTCAGATGGCTTGATGCATGGTTCTTCCTCTTCTCCTTTTTCTTCCTTTCCGTTATGCATTGTAGCTGTTACTCTGGTAGCCATTTTTAAATATAAATCGAGATTATCTGTTTCCAGTAAGTAATCTCTAACCATTTCGATTGTAGACTCAAGATAAGAATTATTTCCTAAGCCTACTATAAGTTGTCCTAGAAGGGTTACACTTTCTTCATCTAAATCTTTTACGTTAGCATCTACAAAAGGAGTGCCATCCTTTCGTATAAAATATGTTATCGACGCTTTTATGTCTTTGCGTTCAGTTTCTTTTTTGCTTTCTGTGAGGTTTTCCTCTTTTTCTTTTTTCTTATTGAAAAAATTAAACATCCTGCAGAGCCTCTTTAATTTTTCTGGCTGAATTGGCCCAAGTGAATTTCTTTGCCGTTTCTACGCCGTTTTTATTGGTTTTGATAGAATTATTGTGAACGTGTACCATATACTCAGCAATTTGATCCACCTGCTTGTCACCTAGACTGGCCCATCTTCCTACGTCTCCATGAAACCATTTTCCATCAATGGCTGGCTCAAGATTGTCTACGTCTACGAGAAAAGCATTGTCTGGTGTGCAGAATTCTGTGTGAGCTGAGTAATTGGTGGTTATCACTGGCTTGTTGCACGACATCATTTCAAGCAGCTCCAAGTTCCACCCCTCTGCCCTAGAGGGAAATATTCCGCAGTCAACATTAGCCATAATATTATACACTTCTTCGTGTGTTGATACCCTACCTAAAAGGGATATTTTAGAGCCTAGCTTTGATTCTTTATAAAGAGTTTTCCAAGCTTTATTCTCATCCTCTGAGTTAAAAGGGTTTTCGCACATCATGTGCAATTCTACATCATCATTAGTGCTAAATGCCTTATTAAAAGCCTTTACTATAATGTCGTGACCTTTTCTTATTTCCCACTTACCACAGTTGAAAAACACTGTTTTCTCCCCGTTTGAATCGTTTGATGGAGAGAAGATGTTTGAGTCCACACCTAGCGGCACTACATAAACATCGTCTTCTGAGATATTGATGGTATTAGCAATAATATCTTTTGCCCAAGAGGAACACACAAATAACTTATCAGGGTGAGACAGGTGATGTTTTTCAATATCACTGAAGTTATCTAACTCAAAGATAGGAAAGCCTACTTTTAAACCGTTGCCTACGAACTGTGCCATGTCGTGTTGATGCCATATCCGTATACATGGCGCAGAAAAATCTGGCTTATGTGAATTTTTAATCATGTCGGATATTATTTCATGATCGTTCTGTGTGCTTACGCTAGGCTGTCCAATTATAAACAGGGACGCGGGTGAGACTTTATCAATCTCCTTACATAGGTTTAGGCCTGCAATTCCATAGCCTAGAGAGTTGATGGGAGAAATTATATTATACATCAAGTGGGCCTCCTGTTCGCTTCTACTAAGAATTGTTCTACACTTGTTATATCTTTACTGGCAAAGACCTTTTCTGCTATTTTTTTAGCTTCTGTCTTCTTGTAACCTATAGCCACTAAAGCCAAGATGCAATCTATGCGGAGTTCGCTGTTGACCTCCACTTCTATCACAGGGGTGGAAGCAACACTATTTTCCTTTGGGTCTAATATGTAACCAATCTCAAACAAGTCCCAGTTGACCTTTTTGTGGCGCTTTTCATCCATGTAGCCAATCATCAAGGATACGACTATGATTATTAGGAATATTAAAGCACCTAAGCCGCCAACCCATTTTGGAGGCTGTCCATGTAACAGAAGTATTAGTTCGTGAATGTTCATGTCTAAATTATACCATTGAGATGGCAGATGTCAAACTTAATTTCAATATATTTATATAAAAAAAGCCCATTTAGCTAGTCTTACATTTCGACTAGCAAGGCTGGGCATGCCTTAAGAAACAACACCTAATTAAAAGGGTGCGTGTTCCTCTTCAGTAGATGAACTTCCCTTCTTGCCTTCTCCGGCATTCGGCCCAAGCGAAATCTCGTCTGCCATAATACAGACTGAGTTTCTCATGGCTCCGTTCTTATCCTCATACTCATCCACTTTTACTTTACCTGTTACAGAGACCAAACGTCCCTTTCGCAGGTGTTCGTTGAGACTCTCTGCCATCTTGCCGAAGCAAAGAACATTTAAAAACAGAGTGTCATCATTTCTACGATCATTTACTGCAAGTCGAAACTTGCTCATTGATGTGCCTTTCTTAGTTACACTAGCTTCTGCGTCTCTAGTTAAACGGCCACATCCTACCCATAAATTCACATTCATACTTTATAGCTCCAATGCTGAACGAATCTTTCCACGTACTACTTGGCTATGACCTCGGTTAGAGTGGTTTGTCGTAGCCTGATACAAATTTTCTGAAAAAGTTTTAGACAAGCCCAATGCTTTGCCTGCTTTCAGTGTTTCCCTTTTGTTGGTTCCATAGATTCCATGTCCCTGTCGGTTTGCGATAACCGTCACAGGATTGAAGGTATGACCTTTGGCTTGACCTCTTCGGCCAGTCCCAACAATGGTCTTATTTCCTTCAATACTCCACCGATAGGAGTTTTTTGGAAGGTTGGACAGTTGCTGATAAAATTCATTGATTCCCATTAAAATTTCCTCGTACTAGTTACTCGACTTCTTCAGTCGAATCATTTTCATCAGCCTCAAGCTCCGCAGCCCCTTGCTGCAAATAGTCACTCAACGCTTTGATGTCTTCGTCAATACGTGCTTTTTGATTTTCAAGATCGTTGATCTGTTGCTGCACGTTCAATAAATGAGCTTTCGCCATTTCTACAATATTCGCCATTATTAGCTCCTTTAAAATTGTTCCTTGTTATATTATAGTACATACCGAGCTTCGGTACAACTTATTTTCCTAAGATTTTAGATTTTTTCTATATTCATACCAGAGAAGTCCTAGATTGGCTAGGCCATACGAAAACCACATCAAAGCATGTGGGTAATCCTTGCCTCTGACACATGTAGCGCATGTTATCCAGTACAGGACTGTGGTAGAACCTATAGTATAAATAGCCATTACATTCCCATTTTTTCTTTATTAAAGAAGAACCATCTTTTGTAGTGATCTACGTCACCACTGTGTTTATGTACATACGCCAAGTATCCCATGAGGTTTTCCATCGAGTCAAATATATGTTGATGTGGCAACATAAAGAACAGCCAGTTCGGAGCTGCGGCCTTGCCTTGCTGACACCAAATAAGAACAGGTTTTTTCTGACTATTGGCTACAGCTATCTCTTCGTAGGTTCCACACGCATGAACGTCTGTATCTACACTTACGATCAAGAAGTCTGATATGTCTACACATCTCAAGTCTAGAGTTCGGATAACACCATAATCATCTCTGATTTGCTGAAAGTTTCCTTCTACCTTCAGGCTTTCGATACGTTCTCTTGTTCCTTCGTCCTCTTTTCCAATCTCTGACGGCTTGTCGCAAGGATTTAATACCACTACTCCCATCTTTTTGAGTAGTGGTGTGATTTTGTCTCTCCATCCAGCACCTCCATCGGGAACTCTATCCATAGCTCCAGCCAAATAAGTTCTCATGCCTTTAAGTCTGTTCATAACCTGCCTCTAAAAATTGCCTAGTCTCTTCAAAATTCTTAACCCAAAATGCGTGAAACACATCTAGTTTACTGTATATTGGATAATCATTTCCATTCTCTTGACATGCGTCACCGAAGAAAAACACTTCTCCGTCCATGTCCTCTAGCACTTGTGATTTGTCTTTACCTTTGGGGTATATGTCTATACTTATTTGTCCACCAATAGCAAAATCTATATCTGGATAATCAGCGGATAGTTTCTCAATTATATGCTCTCTTTCTTTCCACTGTTGATCCCATTCATAATAATATTCTCTTTGTTCTTGTGTACAGTCACGGCCTATCGTTGTCATATTTGCCATACCAATCCGCTTTTCTATATTTCTTTCGGCTGTGCCGTTCCATACGCTCTTTCGGATTTGATTTTTAATAGACTGCTCTAGCCCTACAGAAAGCTCCCATTCGCTCTGCTTTATTAACTGGCCGTCAACATATAACTGATTTCCGCAGTTTTGATAAGAGCCATTAACAGAGTGCCAAATGGCAAGTCCGACTTGTTCTATAGTTTTTTGTTTGTCTGATCCAGTTACCAAAAATACTTTTTCGTCCTCACCTTTGTTGCGCAACATTCTCATAAAAAAATGTTTGAACTCATCTGTCATTGGTTGGCGATGGGGAGTTAGTGTTCCATCTACATCAAATAAAAAGTTTTTCATAGCTTATTAACCCTAAATCCATCTGAATTAACTTCTATAAGACCACATCCTTCACAAAGAACAACAACAGACTCATCGTCTTCACAAAGACCATTAAGGTCATTGTTGTCTGCATACTCTTCTCCAAATACCTCATAGGTACAACTAAAACAAAAATCAGACATGCTTCCTCATTTCTTTAACTAGAGAATAGTAATCTAACTGTTCTCTGTCGGGAGTTATTCTGGTAACTTCCCAGTTTGGATATTTCTTCTCTGCTGCTTCTTGGGCTGTTTTGATGTTAGTTCCTTCAACATACTTTACTTTGTTCACGCCTCTTGCATTAACTAAATTAACTATATACTTCATTTTTCTTTCTTTTCTAATACGAAACTCAAATGGTAGAACTGCCAAAAACCTGAACCCAAAAGATTAAGTAATACATTAGTGTTCATGGTCATAATAATCGTTTTTAATCTCGTCTAGCTTTACTCTTAATGTTTTTATTACTTTATTTACATTGTACGCGATGATAGCCGCTACTACTGCTAAGGAAGTCACCGCCCCCAAAAGAAATGCTGCTACTGAATCCATTTTAAATACTCCTACTTATAATAACCTTTATTATCCATACTTTCCACTCTTGGTTTTACAGTATGTTTATAATAATATTTGAACTGCTTGTACAAATCTTTAATTTGCTTAAACGCTTCATCTTCCGTTATCTTCCCGCCTTGTTCTAAATCACATATGATAGACATATGTATATTGAAGGCTCTAAACGGATCGCGGTATTGGTCAAAAATTATTTCATCCATTATGAAACCCTATAGTGTTTTTCTCTTTGCTTGAGCCAATAACCTCTAATATATCATCCTCTGCGAACCAGTCTCTAACCCTAGCCTCGCCTGACCACCAAGCACATTCGTACTGAATTACATTTGATGCGTGAATTGCTACGGTGATAATCTTTGCCTCAAGATCATCATCATTCAATTTGACTTTAGTTCCAACTTCATAAATATTCAATGTACTAGCCATTCTTCAACTCCTTAATACGCGCTCTCAACTTTACTATAGTTTCTTCCAATTCCCTTTGTTTTTTCTTTTGCTGGTTGTATCTGAACTCCCACTTTTTTTCAGCAGAGTCCATTTCTTGTTTGTGTTTTTGTATTAACTCTAAGGAATTCCTAAAAGGTGCGTCACTCATCTTCTTCCTCCAAGCTCTCCATAAGTTTTTCGCAATACTTACTTAATGCCTCCTCTGCTTCCTTCTCAGTATCAAATCTTGCAAACTCCATAGCAGATTTATCCCATACAACATATTGTTGCACATCTTCTAGCCAGCAAATATGTTTGTTCATCACTTTCTCCCATT